>BNJV01002268.1_pt1 | contig 119781 bp, 137 predicted proteins | sample 8540591 | NCBI WGS metagenome assembly BNJV01 (sample SAMD00202457, study PRJDB9452) | human saliva metagenome | host: Homo sapiens
TGACATTTATATTCAGGAAAGGCTTTTTCTAATTATTCGTCAATTAGGCACTCATGCCCTCTTTATGCTCTATTTTGAAGATGAAAAAGGATAACTCAAGATTCCACCTTTGAGGTTTATCACCTTAAATCCCATGCCGGCAAGAAGTGTTGCAGCTGTCATGCTACGTTTTTCCTGACCTACAATAAACATAAACAAGTTTTGAAGGATCAAGCACTTTCTCTGCTTTTTTTCCTTAAAAACCAGGCTGCAACACATCAATATTCACCGCATAAAGGATATGTCTTTCACCATATTCTTCTGCCGTACGAACATCAAGAAGTTGCACACTGTCTTTCGTTATTGCCTTCTGAAAGGCTGCTGCATCAACAGAAGTAATATTCTCTTGTTGTGCACACGCTGATAATACACCGCCCAATAACATACAAAGTATTGCTTTTATCTTGTTCATTTATACGTTTTACTATTTTAGATTGTGCTGTAAAGAATCAGTTTATATCATCTCAAACAACACCTTATTAATATATAACAACTTCCAAATCACGACTTAATATCCAGCAGACAAGCCTTCCAACTTCATCGCCATAGGAAACACCACCTCGTTTTTCCATAGCAATATGTTCGTCAAGTGCCTGACGAAACTGCTTCAAAAGATTCATCGCTTCCACATAGTCTTCATCTGCATTTTCGGGCGCAGTATAATTGTTTGTCAATGCTGCTATGCGATTGTGACGTTCAGTTTCATCGCCATGATCAGCCATCATCACACTTATTGGGCCTTGAATGGAACCGCAATGAAAATGGCTCTATCTTCTGACCTATGCTGTATGCACTATACATTTCGAGGATATACGGATAGAGCACACGCTCCTCTTTCGTGCAATGTGTTTCGAGATCATAGAGCGAATTGCGGAAATGATCCGTTACTTTTCAATAAATTTGGATTGTCTTCGCGATGTGCTTCTGCCACCTCAATGAGTTTATTCAAGATAACAGGTCCTTGTTCACGTATCCCTCTATGATGCACTTTCAATACATAATCAACCAATAAAGTCGAGCGGCCATTGCTCGAATGGATAAATAGAATTCATAATTTTGTTTCTTATTTAATAATGTGTGCAAAGTTAAATAAAAAAACAAATAAAGTTCACGTAACAATTGTTACCCTCTACTGGTTAATAATGGTTAAGGTATGTTTTATAACATATCCATAGCAAATTTTATTCGAATTAATTCCTCAAACCATTAAAAAGTTATTACCTTTTGGCAAAAAAACAATGGAGGACATTACAATGAAAAAGATTACTGCCGAGAACTTTGATGAACTCTATGTAGACAAAATTGAGCTGGCAGAGATTGATAAATTTGTTTGTAACGAGATGAGCAGACAGATTCATCGCTATATAAAAGGCATGTCAGGTTCAAAAGAATATCATGCTCAAATTCGAAGAATCTCTCTCCAAACTAAGCCTTACAGAGAAGGAAAAACGCAATCGCTCAATACATAGATTTGAACCGAAAGGTCATCAGTGGATTAGATTGGAAGATGGTCATTATACGTGCTTCGGCCAACTATTGTGACACGTATGGCTACTGGCTTCAAAATGATTAATAACCCTCGAAAGATAGTAGCCTACCTGCAACGCATCAAGAAAAAAATACATCAAGTTTCATGAAGTGTTCGAAGAAAACGGTAAGTTTGGCATCAAAAATCACGAAGGAAAGATTCTTGTTCATGCGCTCTATGACTTTCCTTCGCACACCATATGTCTACGTAGATGACCTTTGCATGATGCCTGTTATCGCTGAAAAGAATGGCAAGATGGGCTTGATTCTCCCTGATGGAAAAGACACAGTGATTGCTGAATTCATTTACGATGACATGCAATTGCGCTGCGAACCACCTTATTTTGAGGGCATTCAAGGGAAGAAACACATCTTGATTGACAGATACGGCAAACGTAGGTAACTTCCATTCAAACTTCTATCACAGCATAAACCCTTATGATTTTAAGAGTAACCATAAGGGTCTATGTTAATCATTCATGTATAAACGCAGCAAGAAAATTGTCATAAAAAATATCAATAAAACAGAGATTATTTTTTGATGAAATAGAAATAAAACAGCGATTTAGTTGTTAAAATTTCAAGGTTTCCAACAAATAAGATATCCATTTTGGGGGTATTTAAACCTTAATATGCCTCATTTCAATTTTTCTAAATCAATCAGATAAGTTCACAAAAAGCCTGCATCCACAAGCTAAAACCAGTCATATTGAACTACAATAACCATCATTTTATACATCAAAAATCAAGGGAAAGCAAGGCATAAAACCATGTGTTTATTATAAGCATCTGAACGCCAACAGCTTACAATACAGCTAAAAAAACTCACCGATTTAACCTCAAGTTACGATTGATTCTAAACGAGTCCCAATTCTCAGAAGCCTTTTGTTCATAAAATTGACAATAAACATCTGTATCATACAATACATCAAAAACAGAAGTAAATCTCACTCCTACCTTTTTTATTAAGCAGTCGAAACAAACATCATATTCATATGTTTACAGGTTACAAACATCAGTATAAATAACAATGTTTTTTTGTTTGATAGCCCAATCAATTAAAGTGCAAAAATCTATTGAAAACACAGCTAACATGATGATGAAAGGAAATGCACAAAAAAATCAGACCTTGCAAATATAATTGTTATATCGGCTAAGTCTGACTATCTTCTGTCTCTCTTTATCTTGAAGAAAAAAACTAAATCAAATTGAGTTTTTCAGTCGTTTTTTTCTTTGAGCCTCTTGTCGGATTCGAACCAACGACCCCGAGATTACAAATCACGTGCTCTGGCCAACTGAGCTAAAGAGGCGAGGTGGGCAAGCTATCCTTATCGCGTCGCTACAACCAAGTACCCTTGCTACGTTCCCGTCCTGGGGGATTCCGAGGGAGCAGACCGTAAGGGACTTGCCCATGTTTGCCTTTGAAAGCGCGTGCAAAAGTAGGGATTTTATTTGTAAATGCAAAATAAACGTGAAGTAATCTCCACTCTTTTAACGTCTATTTACAAATCAATCACGGTTATTCCAGCACCACCAAATTGAACGTGTTCATCTGCATAATGCACCACATTGGGCACTGTTGAAAGATATTGACGTATGAGATTGCGCAAAATACCATTTCCTTTACCATGCAAAATACGCACGCGGCTCATCCCCATCAATATGGCATCGTCAATAAAGTATTGTACGGCATTCAAAGCTTCATCTCCTCTCATGCCACGAACATCAAGGTCTTGCTTAAAGTTCTTGCGGTGGTCATCAATTGTATCGCGTGTTGTTCGACTCACTTGATAGGCTGTTTCAACACTTTGTGAGGTTGATTCTGTTGATGATGTAGCAGCCTCTAATCGATTCACACGTATTTTTGAGCGCATATCTCCAAAGACAACAGTACACATTTGCCCATCTATCGACTCTATTGTTCCAGTCGACTTCAGTCCCCGAATACGTACGGTGTCTCCAACAGCCAATACAGCCTTTGTCTTATCTACAGCGAAATTGGTTGTAAATTCCTCTTTTTACTTTGCAGAAACAGCCTGTTCAGACTTTCTCCTGTTTACGTTTCTCCTTACGCAATTTACGCTGACGCAGCTGTTCAACCTTCTTTTTCAAACTCATCATCTGACATGAGCCCATGACCCTGTTTGCCTTTCACGGGTTGTCCCTTCTTTAACAGCCTGTTCAAACTGATGAAGCTCCTCACGAATCTTTTTCGTTACTTCCTTCTCTGCTTGCTGCTCTCTTATCTCACGAATAGCATTCTCTATACGGCGATTACTCTCTCGAAGTAATTCTTCAGCATCGGCTTTTTGCCTTTGTGACAATCGTCTTACGTTGCTGCTGAAGTTCTTTAATCTCTTGTTCATAGCGTTCTATCGTTTTCTCCATCTCCTTTTCGCGTTGATGGATAGTCTGCCGTTTTCCCTCCCAATAACGCTTATCTCGCACTATGTCTTGAAGATATTTATCGCTCTGAATGTAATCACTTCCAACGATTTCTGACGCTTCAGCGATAACATCTTCAGGCAATCCAATCTTTCGTGCAATCTCTATGGCAAACGAACTACCGGGTCTTCCTATGGCCAACTGAAAGAGAGCACGCATCTCATGACGATCATAGAGCATGGCACCATTCACTACTCCCGGGTGGGTATCTGCGAAATGTTTCAGATTCTGATAGTGAGTTGTTATGACACCCCACGCTCCCTTCCGACAGAACTTATCCAAAACACTCTCTGCAATGGCTCCACCTATCTGAGGTTCTGTGCCAGTTCCAAACTCATCTATAAGGATTAATGTACGACTTGTGGCCTGCTTCATCATGTTTTTCATGTTGAGCAGGTGGGAAGAATAAGTAGAAAGATCGTTCTCTATGCTTTGTTCGTCACCAATATCAATCATCAAATCTTCAAAGATACCACACGAAGAACGTTCACTAACAGGAATAGGGACCCCGCATTGTAACATATATTGCAACAACCCTACCGTTTTCAAACAAACCGATTTACCTCCAGCATTCGGACCAGAGATAATAAGTATGTGCTTCTCGGGCGTCAAAGTAATGTTCAAAGGAACGATTTTTGCACCGCGAACTTCCAACTGTTTTTTTCAAGTAAAGGGTTACGAGCTTCTATCCAATCCATATAGGGTGAAGTGCTCAACTGAGGTGAAAGTCCTCGTATTTGCTTTCCAAACTGCACTTTAGCTTGTAGGAAATCTATGATACCAAGAAAGTGAAAAGAATCTAATATCTCACGAACGTTTGGACGAACATGCTGTGTCAATGCGGTTAAGATACGTATTACCTCTTGCCGTTCCTCAGCCTCTAACTTACGAATATGATTATTTGCTTCAACAACTTCTGTAGGTTCTACGAAAACAGTACGTCCTGTTGCACTCTCATCATGTACTATTCCATTGATGCGCCGCTTCAAACCTGGAGCTACAGGGATAACCAACCGACCATCACGAACAGCTGGTGTAACATCCTTGTCAATGAGTCCATCTGATTGTGCTGCACGAAGAATGCCGTAGATGGTACGTGAAACAGATCCCTCGGCACGCGAAAGTTCACGTCGAAGACGCTGTAACTCAGGGCGAAGCTGTATCACGCATGTGTCCCAAACTTATCAATCACCTGATCAATACGCTGCACAAGGTTTGGGAAAAGTGGCTATACCATCAGACAAAAGGAAATAGCGCTTTGCCAACCATCTGCTCATCATCATCAGGATGAAGGATTGTAACAATTTTATGAATGGTGTCAAGCGACCGGCGCAAATGAAAGAAATCTTCTTCTTCCAAGTGTGTATTTGCTATACGTGCACGGCTCACACTCTCGCGTACATCAAAAGATATTGTCTAATGGGAAATCGGGATTTTTCTTCAAGAAGCAACCGAAGTTCGTCTGTCTGTTGATGCCATTCATTTACAGTTTCTACATCATCAGAGAAGGTCATTGCTTCGACTTGAGACTAGCCCTAAAGGCGAAAGACAACGCTCATTCAACATAGAACGTATCTCTGAGAAACCAATCTTTTATTTCAAAATTATCTGGATATATCATAACTATTACTATCGATTGCAAAGGTAATAAAAATAAAAAAATAAGACAAAAAGTAACGACGTATTATATATATGTGGTGGAAAAAAACGTTATCTTTGCAATGTTTATAAACGTAATTTTTAATTGATGATTAGTTTTAATGCCATTACCCAGACAAAGGCGTTTGCACGACAGGACGGCGTATTTCTGAGTATGTTATGGATGATAACCTTTGCATTGGTGGTTTATTTGCCCAAGACGGACCTTGGAGGACTGCTCGTTTTCTCGACTCCTTTGTTTGTAGCGTGGCGAATGATTCGCTTTCGCAACTATGCTCTTGACGGCATCATGAGCTACCGCAGAGCACTTGTCTATTGCTTTTATACGTTCTTCTACGCCTCACTTCTATTCGGAGTTGCCCTTTTTATCTATTTTAGATTCATCGACAATGGCCGATTTCTTGGCGTGATGAGCTCTGCAGTATTCCAAATGATGCCACTCTATAAGCAGAATGGAGTAAGTACTCAACAGTTGACAGACGGCTTGGCAATGCTTGAACAGCTCACCCCAATGGAACTATCTTTCTTGATTTTCATCTACGGAATAATGATAGGATGGTTCTGTTCGATATTTATTGCATTCTTTGCAAAAACTTAAACATTAAAATTTTTTTATTTGAAACCAATGGATATAACAGTTGTTATCCCTCTTTATAATGAGGAAGAATCGTTACCCGAACTCCACGCATGGATTAAACGTGTGATGGAAAACAACCAGTTCAGCTACGAGATTATCTTCATCAATGACGGCAGTACAGACCATTCATGGAATGTAATTGAAGACTTTAGCACATAAAGATTCAAATGTGAAAGGCATCAAATTCCGCCGTAATTATGGTAAGAGTCCTGCCTTATATTGTGGATTTGCAGAAGCAGAAGGTGATGTTGTCATCACTATGGACGCAGATCTTCAAGACTCACCTGACGAGATTCCAGAGCTCTATCGCATGATAAAAGAAGAGAATTACGACCTTGTTTCGGGATATAAGCAAAAACGTTACGACCCATTATCAAAGACTTTACCGACAAAACTCTTTAATGCTACGGCAAGAAAGATTAGTGGAATACATAATCTTCACGACTTTAACTGTGGGTTAAAAGCATATAAGAAGGACGTGGTTAAAAACATAGAAGTCTATGGAGAGATGCATCGTTACATCCCATATCTGGCAAAAAATGCAGGCTTCGACCGCATTGCAGAGAAGGTTGTGCAGCATCAGGCACGCAAATATGGCAAGAGTAAGTTTGGATTAAATCGCTTTTTCAATGGATATTTAGATCTTATCACACTGTGGTTCCTTAGTAACTTTGGAAAGAAACCTATGCATGTATTTGGTTTCTTAGGCAGTTTGATGTTTTTTATCGGCTTTATTGCAGTGGTATGTATTGGAGCTGATAAGGCTTATGCACTCTTTTGTCATATTCCACAAAGACTTATCACAGACTCCCCTTACTTCTTTATTGCATTAACGATGATGCTTTTGGGAAGTCAATTCTTTCTTGCAGGCTTCATTGGAGACTTGATTAGTCGACAAAATCCAAATAGAAATGACTATCAAATAGAAAAGAAAATCTAATAAAGATAGCGACATCATGAAGGAGAATCAATCAAAATTAGCAACCTATTCTATCGGTCTGCTCACTGTAATACTTATACTTGTGGGCTGTTCGACTATCGATTGTTCACTCAATAATCGTGTAATATGTAAGTATAAGCTTGCAGGTGAAATAAAAACGCTTAATAGTAAAATGACCATTACTGCCAATTTACATAATGGGAACGATTCTGTTATCATCAATCAAGCGGAAAAGACCGACAGCTTTGAACTTCCGATGAGCTATAGTATGCCTATAGATACATTCTACATTGATATCAATGGTACGACAACTAATTTGAGAGATACGATTGCAGTGACGAAAACCGACATGCCACATTTTGAATCTGTGGATTGCAGTCCTGCGATATTTCATAAGATTACGGCAATAAACTATACGCAACACGCAATAGATTCTATTGTCATCAAACAACCAAACGTAACCAATAATGTTACAAAGAGTAATTTCTTCATTTACTTTAAGAGTGCTGATTTTTTTAGTAGTTGTGCGTTACTTTCATTAACAACGTCTGCACAACAGAAAGTGAAAACCAACACGATTGAGCGTGACACTATACCTCTGTTTAGGGGAATTGCTGTCTCAACAGACTTGGTTGGCCCTGCACAATTAGCCTTTGGAGACTATGGTCAAGTTCAAGCTTCGCTACGATTGAACTTAAAAAGACAAATGGTTTCCTATTGTAGAATTAGGCTATGGCAAAGCTGATGCTAAGGATATCACGACAAAAATGGCTTATAAGACAAGCGCTCCGTATGGTCGAATCGGTATGGATTGGAACCTAAGTAAAAATAAACACGATATTTATCGTATTTATGGAGGAGCAAGATACGCTTATACAACATTTAAATATGATATTGATGGGCAGAATATTACTGACCCAATATGGGGAAATCAGATTGATTTCACCGCACACCAACAAAAAGCTGACTACCATTGGCTTGAGTTTTCATTCTCTATTGACGCTAAAATCTGGGGACCACTAAGAATGGGGTGGAGTGCGCGTTATAAGCGAAGGCTCTACCATTCACATGCAGACATCGGAGAACCATGGTATATTCCTGGCTTCGGCCGTAATGGAAATAGCCGTCTTGGCGGTGAGTTTAACATCACAATGGAACTATGAGAAAAGGTAAAAAAATATATATTCAGGCGGCATTTCTGCTCTTCTTAATTGTAGGGACAATCCTTATTATTCGTCAACAACGTGATATGCCCTATCAACACAATGAAGGTTTCATCTTTGGAACGGTTTATCACGCCACATACCAGTACGATAAAGACCTCAATAAGGAAATAATTGCAGAATTAAATAAGGTGGATAACGAGTTCTCTATGTTCAATAAACATTCTACAGTAACTGCTTTTTAACCAAGGAAAAAAACAATAGAAGCCAATAAGATGTTTATGCAGGTACTCACACTTTCACAAACCATTAATAAGGAAACTGACGATGCTTTTGACATTACAGTTGCTCCTTTAGTTAATGCTTGGGGCTTTGGATTCAAACACCAACAATTACCTGACCGCCAACAAGTGGATAGTTTACGTGCTCTAATGGGTATGCAATACATCAAAATAGAACATACTCGTGGGAAGACTTTAGTCAAATCGACACACAAAGGATTAATGCTTGACTTCAGCGCCATAGCAAAAGGCTACGGAAGTGATGCAGTAGCTACTGTGATGCGACGCCATGATATCAAAAACTACATGATAGAGATAGGTGGAGAAGTTGTCACCAGTGGGCTAAGTGAAAAGCGTTTGCCTTGGAAAATCGGCGTAACAAAACCAAGTGATGACTCTTTAAATACAAAGCAAGAACTGCAAACAGTCTTGAACGTGACCGATAAGGGTATGGCTACCAGTGGTAATTATCGGAACTTCTATTATAATAAAGGAAAGAAATTGGCCCACACCATCGACCCACGTACAGGCTATCCTGTTCAACATAGCCTTCTTTCTGCGACAGTTTTAGCTAAAAGTTGCGCTGAAGCTGATGGCTATGCAACAGCCTTTATGGTGCTCGGAATAGAGAAAGCAAAGGCAGTTTTGGACAAACATCCTGAACTAATGGCCTACTTTATCTATGCTGATAAGGGAGGGAAGAATAAAGTTTGGTATTCACCTTCATTGGAAAAGAAGATTACTAAATAACAAAGTATGGAGTACGACCTACAATTATATTCCCAGTTATTAATCCTACCATTATTCCAAGGATTAGGAAAGGCGGACTTAGAATCTGTCGTTGCTCACACGAAATTAGGCTTTCATAAATATGAAGCTGGAGAGATTATCGTCTCAGAAAATGATATTTGTAATCGACTCTTTTTCCTTTTAAAAGGACAAATAGAAGTAACAACCATGGCTGCAGGCCATAGTTACCAAATAACGGAGACCATAATGGCTCCCGAATTACTACAACTTGAGCGCCTGTTTGGACTCACTCAACACTTCTCAAAGACGTTTAAAGCTGTGACAACTTGCAGCATTTTAACGGTTGAAAAGAGTGAAGTTATACGACTAAGTGACGAGTTTTTAATCTTTAGAATCAATCTTTTCAATATCCTATCTACGTGTACACAGAAGTATGAACGTATGCTATTACGACAACATGCAAAATCACTTGAGAGTAGAATCATACGCTTTTTTGCAGATAGATGCATACGACCAGCAGGACGAAAGATAATCAAAATAAAGATGACTCAACTGGCACTCGAACTCAATGACAGTCGAAGAAATGTGTCAAAAGCTTTTAAATTATTTGGAAACAGAAGGCATTGTGTCGCTCAAACGTAATTTCGTTGAGATCAAACATATAGAGGATGCCTTGCAAAATATTGAATTATAAGAAGGACTTAGTATGGATAAGATAACTGAACAAAAGAGAATTAATCCGTTTTTTGAGGATTATGGTACACCACATTATACAATACCATTTCCTAAAATAAAGACTTCTGATTATGAAGAAGCCTTTATGGAGGGAATCAGACGAGACGATGAACTAATAGAGAAGATGGTCAATGACCCTTCAACTCCCACATTTGAAAACACGTTAGCACGTGTGGATGTAGAGAAAGGAGAACGTTATTATGACCTCCTCGACCGTGTTTCAACCGTTTTTTCGTGCATGTTAAGTGCGGAAACCAATGATGAACTTGACGCATTAGCACAGAAAATGAGTCCTATCCTCACTAAACATGCAAATGATGTCAGCCTCAACGAGAAACTATTTGAACGTATCAAATATGTATATGACCATCCCAATCGCGAACTTACGCCTGAAGAGCAGATGCTACTCAATAAGAGTTACGATGGCTTTTGTTAGGAGTGGAGCACTCTTAGACGCTTCAGGAAAGGAGCAACTACGTAAGCTTACAGAAGAAGCAAGCATGTTGGCACTGCAATTTTCACAAAATGTCTTGAAAGAAACAAAGGCTTTTGAATTGCACATTACAGATGAGAAGCAACTTGATGGGCTACCCGACACAGCCAAGGATGCAGCTGCTCATTTGGCAAAAGAAAAGGAAAAGTCTGGTTGGTTGTTTACACTTGACTTCCCAAGCTACTCTCCTTTCATGACATACTCTACCCAACGGGAGCTGCGTAAACAGCTATTTATGGCCAAGAACACTGAATGTACGCACGACAACAGCGAGAACAATCTTGAGATTTGTAAACGATTGATAAATCTGCGTCGTGAAATCGCACAACTATTAGGCTTTAAGACCTATGCAGACTATGTCTTAAAGCATCGTATGGCCAGTGATGTTAAACATGTTTACAATCTACTTGACGAACTTATAGCTGCTTACAAGCCAACAGCAATCAAAGAAAAAGAGGCTCTTGTAGCCCTATCTAAAAGGTTGGAAGGCGAAGATTTTGAAATGAAGCCATGGGATGTTGGCTTCTATTCGCATAAGTTGCAGATGGAAAAATATAACTTAGACGAGGAAATGCTACGCCCTTACTTCGAACTTTCAAAAGTGATTGAAGGTGTGTTCGGGCTTGCCAATCGGCTCTATGGCATTACTTTTAAGCCTAACGACAAGATTCCAGTTTATCATCCTGACGTAAAACCTTATGAAGTTTACGACAAAGACGGAAGTTTTTTGGCTGTACTCTATACTGACTTCCACCCACGTAAAGGGAAACAGGGAGGTGCATGGATGACTGAATTCAAAGGACAATGGATTGATTATAAAGGAAAAAACAGCCGCCCTCACGTCAGTTTGGTGATGAACTTTACTAAACCTACTGCAGAAAAGCCTGCACTTCTGACACTCGGAGAGGTTGAAACATTCCTCCATGAGTTTGGACATTCCCTGCACGGAATGTTTGCAAATACTCGTTTTGAGAGTCTAAGTGGAACGAATGTATGGTGGGATTTTGTAGAACTTCCATCGCAATTCATGGAGAACTACGCTGTAGAAAAAGAATTCCTACGCACCTTTGCCTTCCATTATAAAACCGGAGAGCCAATTCCTGACGAGCTTATTGACCGCATCATCAAAAGTAGGAACTTCATGGCGGGCCATGCATGTCTGCGCCAAGTGAGTTTCGGTCTCTTGGATATGGCCTATTATACACAGACAAAGCCTTTCAATGAAGACATTATTTCGTTTGAGAAAAAGGCATGGGAAAAAGGCTATTCTCAACAAACAATTGCCTAATACATGCATGACTGTTCAATTCAGTCACATCATGGCTGGTGGCTATGCAGCAGGCTATTACAGTTATAAATGGGCAGAGGTACTTGATGCTGATGCTTTCAGTGTATTCAAAAAGAATGGTATCTTTGATCAAAAGACCGCACAAAGTTTTAGAGATAACATACTTTCTAAAGGCGGAACTGAGCATCCTATGACTCTATATAAACGCTTCCGTGGACAAGAACCCACCATCAAAGCACTGTTAGAAAGAAACGGAATAGAATATAAAACAGCACAACATGACAGCTGAAGAAAAACAATATAATTTAGATAACCGCTATCTTCGCATGGCTCGGATTTGGGCAGAGAACTCATATTGCCTCCGCCGCCAGGTTGGTGCCCTTGTTGTTAAAGACAAAATGATTATCAGCGATGGTTACAACGGAACACCAAGTGGCTTTGACAATGTGTGCGAAGATAACGAAGGAGTTACTTATCCCTATGTTTTTGCATGCAGAAGCAAACGCTATTACCAAACTCGCTCGCAGCAATAATAATAGTGATGGCAGTACGCTTTACGTGACAGCTTCACCTTGTATCGAGTGTGCGAAACTCATTATACAGGCTGGAATCAAGCGCGTCGTCTATGCAGAGAAGTATCGTTTGGAAGATGGAATAGACTTATTGCGCAAAAGCTGGGACTGAAGTGATTTACATGGAACAAAAAGAAAGACTATGGAACAGAAGAAAAAAATAACCGGTGGATGCCACTCATTATGGCCCCTTTGTGTCATAGCGGGCATCTTCATGGGAACCTTTTATGCCAATCATTTTTCGGGCAATCGACTCAACATTATCAATTCTGGTAGCAGCCGACTCAGTAACCTTTTGCACATTATTGACGACCAATATGTCGACAAAGTGAATATTGACTCGCTCGTAGATAAGGCTATTCCTCAAATATTGGGAGAGCTTGATCCTCACTCTGTCTATATTAGTGCAAAGGATGTTCAGGCTGCTAACGACGACTTGAAAGGCTCATTCTCTGGCGTAGGCATTGAGTTTACGATTCGACAAGATACCATCCATGTGCAGAATGTTATTAAAAATGGTCCTGCTGACCGTGCAGGCATTCTGGCAGGCGACAAGATTGTCAGCGTAGATGGTAAACCTTTTGTCGGTAAAATCGTAACAAACGAAGAAGCTATGCGGCGATTAAAGGGGCCAAAAGATACGAAAGTGAAGATTGGAGTGAAACGCTATGGTCAAAAAAAGCCGTTAAGTATTTCACCGTAACACGTGGCGAAATTCCAACCAAGAGCATATCTGCCACCTATATGATTGATGATAAAACAGGATATATCCGCATCAAGAAACTTCGGTGAAACCACCTATCCTGAGTTACTCATTTGCCTTGGCAAAGCTTTCTCAAAACCGTTTTAGTAACCTCATCATTGACTTGCGTGACAACACAGGAGGCTATCTGAATAGTGCTGTTCAGATTGCCAATGAGTTCCTACCAAAGAATAAACTCATCGTTTATACAGAGGGACGGAAGAGTCCCCGCCAAGAGTATCGCTCGGATGGACGTGGTAGTTATCAGAACATTCCACTCGTTGTACTGATTAACGAGGGTTCTGCTTCAGCCGCAGAAATCTTTGCTGGTGCCATGCAAGATAACGATAGAGCTACCATTATCGGTCGACGTTCGTTTGGAAAGGGACTTGTTCAGCAGCAGATTGGATTCAATGATGGAAGTATGATTCGTCTAACCATCGCACGATATTACACTCCTTCCGGCCGTTGTATACAGAAACCATACACCAACGGAGAGGATATTGACTACCAACAAGACCTCATGTCACGTTATCAACACGGTGAGTTCTTCTCATCAGATAGCATTAAGCATACAGGTCCTGCCTATCATACGGGCATCGGAAGGATCGTGTATGGAGGAGGTGGAATCACTCCAGACATCTTCGTTCCTGAAGATACTTTGAACATCACCTCTTATTATAAACAGGCTGCAATGAGTGGACTCATCCTCCAGTTTGCCTATACTTATACCGACGATAACCGCATTAAGTTGAATAACTTCAAAGACATGATGCAACTTAGCGACTATCTTAAGAAGCAAAATATGGTAGATAAGTTCGCCACTTATGCGGACAGGCATGGACTTAAGCGTCGAAACTTGATGATACAGAAGAGTCGTAAGCTCCTCAACCGATACATAGATAGTCGCATTATCTATAATATGCTTGATGAACAAGCTTGGATTGAATACATCAACCAAGATGATCCGGTTATCCAAACGGCACTTCGCGTGTTCAAAAACAATGCAGCTTTCCCCAAAAAGAAAAAGGCCAGACCCACAAAAAGGAAGTTAGCTATGCTGCAAGGAAACGAAAACCTATATTTTGAACGCAATCTTATAGCGCATGCGTAAAGACGAATTACGACACGAAATAAACTTGCGAAAGCGACAACTCACGCGTGAAGAACTGCGTGAGCAATCGCTTTTGCTCGTCAATAAGGCGCTCTCCCATCCCTCGTGTCAACGCTGCTCAAACCATCCTTCTCTATTATTCCATGCCCGATGAGGTGCATACGCATGAGTTGATAGACACACTCTACAAACAAGGAAAAACGATATTGCTCCCTGTAACCTTAGAGAACAGCCTCGAAATCAGGCGTTATGAGGGGCAGAAAAGCCTGAAAGAAGGACGTGCTTTCCATATCATGGAACCAACTGGCGACGTTTTTCATCTCTCGACAAGATTGAACTCGTCATTGTTCCTGGCTTGAGTTTCGACCTAAAAGGCAATCGTTTAGGACGTGGAAAGGGCTATTATGACCGCTTTCTAAAACTCGTTCCTCAAGCCTATAAGTTGGGGTTATGTTTCGATTTCCAAAAAGGTTGATGCCGTACCTGCAGAAGATTATGACATAAAAATGGACGAAATTCTTTAATAAATTACGAATAAAAATCTATTCACTTATGAAAAAGAATATCATTGTAACCTTGCTATTAAGCCTATTTTTCACTATCTATCAGTGCACAATATACTAAAGGCGATTTCTTCATTCAGCCCAAATTAGGCTTCAATATGTCTAAATTTGTTGGTAGCGGACTCCTTTATAGTCCCCAAATGGAAAGGCTGGTTATGAAGTAGGTGTTGAGGCAGAATGGTTTGTTTCCACCCACAATTCACTCTCTTTTGGCTTAGCATATCGGCAGATTGGCTGCGGGTTTAACTACAAGGAGATTCACGATATGACATACAAGAAAAGTACCGACAAGTTAGAACGCCTCAACATGAACTATATTGCACTGCCCGTCATGTATAATTTCTACGTTAAACCCCATCTCGCCTTTAAGATAGGAGTTGAAGTTAGCGGTCTGCTCACGGCAAAACTTCACGCTCATAGTTATGGGAAGATGGCCGATCCACTACCAGGAAACGATGGATACAGCTCAGATGATGACGTTACAAAGTATGTATGGCATGACTATAGTCATCATGAAACAACAGAGAAGAATAACGATTTCAAACGCGTTTGTGTTGCTATTCCCTGTCGGAATCAGTTATGACTACAAACAGTTTGTCATGACAGGAATTGTGCATATCGACCTCAATAGAATCTATACGTATGATAAAAATCTATATTCCCGGTGGCGGAATGTCTGACAAACATGGACTGCGAAACCTTTATATTGGCATCACAGCAGGCTATAAATTTAAGCTCTAAAAACCTATATAGCCTCATGAAATTAATCAGTCGTTGAGATAACTTGCAGGAAATAGGGATTAACCTATAAGCAAATAGGGATATTCTTCACGATGAATCACTTTCTGTTTCTATATTTGCGATAAACAAAACCATACGACTATGAAGCAACAACTACACAGATTCAGCCTATTATTCGTTATGTTCCTCATGGCTTTCAGCTTTGAAGCTGCAGCAAAAGACAAGCGAATCATTGAGAGAGCATGACAAAACAGGAAGTAATGAGTATTCTCGGTACCCCGAAAGCCTCAAGTTTTGATCAGACAGGAACGCGTTGGGAGTACATCAAGAGTAAGTTGTTAGACATTTACGACGTATATGTGCGCATCGAATTTGACAACCGTGACCGCGTCGTCAACTATCAAGAAACCATTATACCACGTCAAGCGGCTAACCAAAACAACATGATTGTCGGCAATCCTACTGATGAATTTCGTCGTCCCTACCCCTGCTTTCTACGATGAATGCCTAAGTGAAAACGAGTTTACTATACTCTATGACCGAATGAACAAAGCCAATTTTCGATGACAATAGAATGGCACTTCTTGAGGTGGCTTGCCTGAGAAGTCTTTTCACTTGCCGTCAAAGTGCACAATTGTTGAAGTTGTTTACATTCAGTGATAGCAAACTAAAGGCCCTACGTTTCATGGCGCGTCAGATTGTAGATCCACAGAATGCATACGTCATCTATCAGGATTTCACGTTTGATAGCGATAAAGATAAAGCGGCAAGAATTATCCATGAGCGTCAAATGCGATAGAAAACAACACAGGATTAAATAGCAACTAAAAGTCATAAAAACATAAAAGGAGATATTTCTCCAATCTTATTGACACTCAACCACTTACAAACCGCTCTGCGATTTGCATCAAGTGACACTGCAATCTGCCTCAAAAGACCGTGTGATATACGTCACATCATACGGTCATTTGACGCAAACAGCGAGAAGAGATAAGGCATATTATCTCATCATTCAAAAGAATTTAATATCACTAATGATGAAACTTCCAACCTGACTATTAAGTCGTTGCACAAGTTTCTGACGCATCATACTGAGGTCTTGGCGTAAAGCTGGATTATTAATCTTTACGAATAACGTTTGGTTTTTTATGAATTTATCACTGGTGTAACGCGAAATCGTTGGACCAACCACAGCATCCCACGATGCGACAAGCCGTCTTTGAAGCAGTGGAGTCTCAAAACCTTCCTTGCGAAGTACCGTTTGCAAGAGGTCGGATAGAGATTTAACATCACGCTTAAACATTAGTTTTTCTCCTCAATTTCACCATTATCAACGGAAAACAACTTATAATCGAAGTCACCACGAGCAAGTATTTGGTCGAGATGATCACGGTTAGTATCAGTTATAAAGATTTGACCAAACTCATCACCACCAACAAGTTGCACAATCTTTTCAACGCGATTGGCATCTAACTTGTCGAAAAATATCATCAAGAAGCAACAATGGAGTGTTGTGTGAAGTGCGTCGAAGGAAATCAAATTGTGCCAGCTTTAACGCCAAAGCATAAGTCTTGTGTTGTCCCTTGACTGCCTTCTCTCTTCATCTGATATCCATCTAACAACATCTCAAGATCATCACGATGTACCCCATGAAGTGAGTAACCTACGGCCCTATCTCGATGCCTATCACGTTGTATAGTGTCAAGTAATGGCCCACGTTGTCCATGAGAAACATAATTCAGAGCTACTGTTTCATGTCCTCCCGAGATATGCGTGTAGATGTCTTGGAACACAGGAACGAGTCTCTCTACAAACGAATTGCGCTTCTGATAGATGATTTCTCCATTCAAAGCCATTTGCTCTTCCCATATTTCGAGTAAGGCTTTATCGGGTTCTTCCTCCATTTTCAACAAGGCATTTCGCTGCTGAAGTGCTTTATTATAGGCTGAAAGAGCCTCGATATATGCATGATCATACTGAGAGATTACTACGTCAAGAAGTCGTCTTCTCTCTTCACTTCCCCCTTCAATTAATATCGAATCGGCAGGTGAAGCGAATACAAGTGGGATGAGACCAATATGCTGTGACAGTCTGCGATATTCCTTTTTATTACGCTTAAAGTGCTTTTTTTCGTGCCACGTTTCATTCCACAATAAATCTGTTCTTCATCCCCTTCATCTGATGAATACTTACCTTCGAGGACGAAAAAAAGTCTTGATTATGTGTGATTACTTGAGCATCAATTGGGTTGAAAGCACTACGACAAAACGACAAATAATGAACCGCATCGAGTACATTAGTCTTACCAACTCCGTTGCTTCCTATAAAGCAATTGAGCTTTCGAAGACAATGAAATCGTTGCCTCACGAATGTTTTTTTATAATTGATAACTGAAAGTCTTTTGAGTATCATAATCTATTCTGCAAAGTTACCGTTTAATAGGGGAAAAACGAAAAAAAGAATGAATAAATTTCAATATGTGAGAATTATTACGTAATTTTGCGACGTTATATACCGTGCATTTAGAGGGTAGAAACGCCACAAATTGAAAAAAATAAATAAAAACAACTAATAACAATGGCAAACAAAAAAATGAACAGGGGGCGCTCGACAACGAGGCACTCATTAAGTCGGAAGTCTTCTTTGAGAAGTACAAGAAAGCAATCATTATTGCACTTATAGCAATAGTCGTTATCATTGTAGGTGCTTTCCTTTACAAAGCTTATGTAGCTGAACCACGCGAAGAAAAGGCCAGTACGGAGTTGGCAAAAGGCCAAGAATACTTCAACGCGGAGCAGTTTGATAAAGCTCTTAAGGGTGATGGTGCAGGCTTTTTCTGGCTTACTTAATGTCATCAATAACTACGGAAGTACGGATGCAGCAAATCTTGCGAACCTCTATGTTGGCTTATGTTACGCCAACTTAAATAAGTGGAATGAGGCTGTTAAGTATCTCGATGAATACTCACCCTGCCGATGATGCCATGGTAAGTCCTGCTGCAGTAGCGGCACTTGGCAATGCTTATGCTCACGTAAATCAATTGGATAAAAGCCATAACAAACTTGCAGAAAGCTGCTGATATGGCTGACAAAGAGGCAAAAGATGATGCAAACAACTCTCTATCTCCCTACCTTTAGATTGCAAGCTGGCATTCTTTTTGGAGAGCCAAGGAAAGAAAGATGACGCACTGAAGACATATCAAGATATCAAGAAAAAGTATGTAAATTCTGGCCTTGTACAAAGCCAAGAGATTGATAAATACATAGAAAGAGCATCAAGATAACATGGCAACAGAATTACATCATCTGTCAGATTATGACGTCAATAAAGTCCCTGATGCAAGTATATGTGCTTTCGGCATCGTTGTATCTGAATGGAATCCAGAGATAACTGATGCCTTACTTGAGGGTGCAATGACGACACTTCAGAAGCATGGAACACTCCCAGAGAACATTCATGTGAGGACAGTTCCAGGCAGTTTTGAATTGATTTATGGCGCACATCAAATGGTTTTGCATGGCGGTTACGATGCAGTCATTATCTTAGGAAGCGTCATTCGCGGTGAAACTCCACACTTTGATTACATCTGTCAAGGTGTAACTGAAGGCATAGCACGCTTAAATGCCACACAGGAAATACCTGTTGTGTACGGCCTTTTGACAACAAACGACCTCCAACAAGCAAAAGATCGCAGCGGAGGAAGATTGGGAAATAAAGGTGATGAGTGTGCTGTTGTAGCAATAAAAATGGCTAAATTCTAAATAAAGAGATGAAACTTCACCAATTGTTACAAGCGTATGAGTTCGACGAACTTATGCCTGTGATTAATGAAATGTTTCCAGGCACAGCGAAATATCGTGAGCCTTTGAAGAAAGCTTACGACATAATGGTAGGCATGAAGCCTGTAAACTCAAGCAAAGAGCATTCGTTATAAGCTCATCAAAGGCAAGGGAGAAGAACAATATATGGGTGCTGAGGACGCGAATTTCAAAGGAAATTGGGAGGTGATTCTCGGCAAAGATGTCTCCCGAGAGAAAGGAGTTGACCTCAATGATGCTGAGGTTTTGGCTAATTGTTTAGTCAATATGTGCTTTATAAGCAATTATCCTCGTCAGTTTGAAGAGGCACATCAAGCGCTATTAAAAAGAGTAAACGAATTACAAAAGCATATTAAAATGAGATGGAAGTAGAATCTTTCATCTCATTTTTGTTTATAACAAAACCATCAGATAAAGAAAAGCAGTGATTACACGAATGCAATCACTGCCTATTCTATCTTTATTATCGGCTTAAAATGCCTTAAAACTTAATGCTTAAGCTTGGCGACGACCATATTGTTCATCAAGATTGAACAAAGAGTTATTGCCCATTCGCTTGATGCGGTCAACGATTCCACTTGCTGTAGCCTCTTCTTCTACCTGCTCACGAACGAACTGCCACAAGAAATCCTGTGTTGCATTATCGCCTTCTTTCTGTGCTTGTGCGAGCAGATTATTAATACTTTCACTAATCTTACACTCGTGAGCATAAGCATCTTCGAATACATTGAGTGGGTTTTCCCATGTCTTTTTCACTGCTTCTATAGTGTTAACCTCAGCTATTCCACCACGTTTAATGATGTAACTTGCCATTTGTGAAGCGTGATCCATCTCTTCTGCACTTTGCTTTTTCATCCAAGTAGAGAAACCGGTATAGCCTTCTTTCTCCAAATAGAAAGACATAGAGAGATACAAGTTAGCTGAATAAATCTCGCACACAATTTGATTATTGAGTGCCTTTTCAAGTGAATTTGAAATCATAATCTTATTATTTAAATGTTATCTGATAAGACAAAGATACAAAAAAACAAAGAAACAAGCTTCTTTTTGCCGTTTTTCTTAACGCTTATTTTATATCTTATATTTTTGTTAATCCCTTACATTCCCTCTTCCTCAGAGAGGTCTTGTTCTGACGCTTCTGAACTTCCTGTATCAAGTTGAGTGTCTTTAGAAATCGAAACTTTTCCCTGACGTGACACCTTCAACAGCAATGGAATATACTCATCACTCATTTTATCTGGCGAGCCAACACTGGCTGCAAACAACAGATTATCACCCTCGGCACGGTCTAAAACAATACCAACGAGTGCACCATCTGAATAAGTACCATCAATATAATCCTTGAAATCAACCTTCGTAAACGTATGATTGAAGAACTCACTACCATCTGACCGCAAAATCCTTATCATGATTTTATTGTCATAATACTTAGTGTTTCCATCCTCAATCAATGGCAATGAAGTATCAGCCACACGCTTTGTTTCGACCGTATAAACTCCACCTAACCATTTAATCTTACGGCTTTGAACATAGTTTCCTGTCTGCTGAATCTTTCGTTGAACAATTGTCACAGGCTTTTTGGTAATGATATCTCCCGTGTTTTTCTTCTCCTTACAACCATAAACAGCAAGGATTCCTACAAAACAGATTAGTAAACTATTGTATTTTCTCATCTTTTCTTTTTTCAATTACAAGCAAACAATCAAATGCTTCAATTGCCGTGTGTAGATAACTTGATGCAAAGGTAGTGTAAAACTGCCAAATATCAAAAAGAAAGTACAATTTTTTTCCACGCGACAATATCATTCAACTGACCGACGAAAAAAATAATCAAAGATGACACTAAACCCATTTTTTTATTATCTTTGTAGCGTTCAATCAACCAACAAAGAATGAATTATAAACATCTGTTTCCCATTTCATTACTATTACTTTTGACCTTCCTTGGCTGCAAAAGTAATAAGCAACAACAGACAGAAAAGGCTGTCGATACGATTCCAATGCTAATCAATCGTGTCCAGAAATGCTCTAAACTTTACACCATAGAGTATAAGATTCATAAGATAATCACGCATGATGACGAGAAAGCGATTAAGGAAAAGCTCTTTAACGAGAATATAAATATAGAGATTCCGCTAACAAAGCGCAGAGTAGCTATACCCATGGATGCGACACTTAAAGGCTATATTGACTTCGCAGACTTTAGTAACGAGAATGTGAAACGTAACGGAGAGAAGATTGAAATCATTCTTCCTGATCCACGAATCACATTGACAAGCACGAAGATTGACCATGATCAAATCCGCAAATACGTTAGTTTCACACGCTCAGACTTTTCAGATGCTGAACTTTCTGACTTCGAACGTCAAGGACGTCAACAGATATTGCAAGCTATTCCCCAAACAGATATCTTAGAAAATGCACGTATCAGTGCCACAAGAATCCTCGTTCCTATACTTCAACAATTAGGATTCAAGGAACAAAAACATCACAATCAGCTTCCGAAACGACCTGCACAGCAATGATCTTCAAATGCTGATTGACAAAACTTTTGAACATGGAAAATAAGAAACGAAATTCATTCGGGCTATCTGTTCTCAACAAACTGACGGCTAAAATCATATTTATACTTGTGTTGATTGTGGTGCTATTCATCATGATTACCTGTGCAGTGAAATGGGTAAAGACAGGGAACCAGCCTGCAAATTGGTGAAAATAAAGAAACATAGACCTCACGCCGGCACTGATTAAAAAAACATTGAAGAAATTGGCGAATGGGAGTTTCTTCAAATCTCCGATGAAGAGCTTGTAGACACCATTAAGCATGGTTTCTTCGGCGATAGTGAGTTGGCTCGCATCTACTATGGAACGCTACGACTTGGTATAAACCTGCATCATGCAACACCAGGATGGATATATCAGGACAAAGACAGCCTGAAACTGACTCTTCCTCCCATTCATTTGCTCGATCAAGACTTTATTGATGAAGCCAGAACTAAATCGTTTTATGAGACTGGAAGATGGTCTGAGGCTGACAGAAAACAGCTTTTCAATCGCGCATATAAACGCATGAAGCAACGCAGTTTGACGCAAAAGAACATCACAACGGCACAGCAAATTGCATGCGAACAGGTAGAAAACCTGATGAAAAGCATGGGATTTAGCAAGGTAAAAAGCAAGCTTTTGCACACGAAGACAAATAAGAAACAAAAGGGCCCAATAGCGTCACGCTATCGGGCCTTTTCTCACTAAATCAACAAAAACTAACATCCCGTGATTCTGGGATTTGTAATCAAATTATTAATCTACCAAAACACAAAAAAACTTCAAAACTACCAAAACATTTTGAACCTAAATATATAGAACCTATCGAAATATCATGTTTAATTTCTCTCTCAATTATCAATATCAGCCTGTTTTTGACTTTTACTCGCGTAAAAAAACAACAGCGTTGAATGACAATACAAAGATAGGACTAATCTCTTATGTGCACTCAAAAAAATCGTCGTTTTTTTGACATTTCACTGGGCAAACGTTTGCATAATACGGCGTAAATAGTCCCCAATGAACGGCCCTTTTTACAGCAAAAAAATAGGATTGAATAAATTAAGTTTTCAATAAAGATAAGCCGTCTCTCCTTTTAAATCCACGTTTATCACACTCTAATTTGTAAAGTTTTTGTATCTATGTTTTTAACATCTTTAGAAAGACTCCTTCTGTAAAAATTATAAGGTCAGTAAACCTTAGTTTTATAGTCATTTAGACCAAAACCTAACTGGTTTTGATACGTTTCATGACACAATATGATGCAAACCACACTACCAAATCACGCACTTTTCACAGCGTAAAACGATAGGAAAAAGCCATATGATTCCCTATCATTTTTACAAGTCTTTTTCATGACAAATTCACAGCCTCAACGGCCATTCTTCACGTAACCAACTGAGGCTCAACGGATAACAAAATGCTTAAAAACAGGGACTATTTGCAACGCCATGAGGAGCTGTTTCAAATACGCGAGTTTCTGCGAAGCCTATTGTAAAGTTTCATGATTACAATTAACATTCTTTGTTCTCTATACGTTTGTACCACGCGGACAAAGTTACTTCGACATACAACCAACCACATATAAAGATAGAAAGGGAGTCTTTATAAGACTCCCTTTCTATCTTTTTGTACGCACTAAAGCATGGAACACGAAAGCTTCAATGCCTGAAATTCAAGTGCAGTAGCTACTCTTTTGATACAAAAAGAATCAAGACAAATCAGCACTTGAAATCAGTCGAAAATGCGATTATTTTGAACTTTCAATTGTAATTGTATCAGCCTTTAAGTCTATGCCACGAGCCTTAAGTTTCAGTTTGCTTGCAGGTGAATCCATCTTTACAACGACAAGACAACGTCCAAAAAATGCCTTGCGTTGGTTTGCTTTGAAACGCTCCATAGAAAACTGACTGCCATTATCTACGCCTACAATCTCGCCATTTCCTTCTGTCTCGAAATAGAGTTGATTGTCTGCCCAAGGGCATCTGCGCCCATCTTTATCAACAACTTCGGCTTCAATAAAAGCCAATCCACCAGGTTTGCAAGTGCTATTTTCAGCACGTAATCGTATGTGATCGGGTGCTCCTGCAGTGGAAATCTCCGTTTGGCGCACTGCCTTTCCTTGATTATATGCCACAACCTTGACTGTTCCTGGTTCGTAATTGACACGCCACATCACATGATATTCATGCGGTTTCTTATGGCGAATGCCCTGACTTTTGCCATTAATGAAGAGCTCAACAGCATCAGCCTGGTTGAAATAACACCACATATCAATCTGTTGTCCGTCTAACCAGTTCCAGTGAGGGAATAGATGTAACACAGGCTTTTTGCGTCCATTCGCTTTGATACATGTAGTAAACGTCCTTGGGAAAGCCTGCAAGATCGATGATGCCAAAATAGCTACTGCGAGCTGGGAAGCCATAAGGCGTGGGCTCACCCAAGTAATCCCATCCTGTCCATATAAACTGGCCGCCCACGAAGTCATTGTTCTTGACGACATCCCAAGTGCTTTCGTGCGTACTACTCCATGCAGCGTGCATGTTATCATAGGCACTACACATGAAGGAAGGATTGGTATAAGGCAGCCACCACTCTTGAGGTGCACGACGAACAGAGTCACTCGGCATCATATAATAGCCCGTTGTCTGCAATGCAGAGACCGATTCGGTCATGATAAAAGGCTTATTCGGGAAGTTCTTTGGTACGTCTTTGATGTTCTCAATATGGTAATTATACCCTATCAAGTCTAAGGCGTTACTCTTAAACAAGAGGTTATCGGGCGAGGGTTCATTGCATCCTGCCGTCACAGGTCGCGTCGGATCAAGTTGCTTAACGATATCAACCATGCGCTTGGTTAACTGGGAATTGACATTCAAAGTGCCATTGTCTGTACTGTCATGAGTAATGGCATGGCCGGCATTTAGAATGAGATTGGCTTGTTCTGGCGTAAGTTGATCGGCATCAGCAGAGTTCCATTGTTCCAAGACTTCATTGCCAATACTCCATATCAAGATACTTGGATGGTTGCGATCTCGCTTCACCATGTCGCTAAGATCACGCTCAAACCACGCATCAAAGTAACGAGAATAGTCGTATTTTTGTTTTCTTTCGATGCCACATATCAAAAGCTTTCATCCATCACAATAAAGCCCATTGAGTCACAAAGTTCAAGAAGTTCAGGTGCGGGAGGATTGTGAGAACAACGTATTGCGTTACATCCCATGTCCTTAAGCATCTTTAACTGGCGATAGATTGCATCACGATGCACGGCAGCTCCTAAGCAACCAAGATCATGATGATTGCAAACGCCGTTTATTTTCATATTCTTTCCGTTCAACCAAAAGCCAGTTTGCGCATCAAAATGAAACGAACGGAAACCAAAAGTCGTTTCATAGGTGTCGACAACACGGTTACCTCGCATGACTTCTGTACGCAGAACGTAAAGATTCGGCTGTTCTATTGACCAGAGTTTTTGGGCCGTTAACCAACATATTTACATTGAATGTAGCCTGTGCATCAGCCTGGATTGTCTGCTTATCTGTGGTTGTAGAGACGACTTTCTTAGACGAATCAAGTATTGTATTTCGTAACGTGACCACTTCACGACGCTGAGATTGATTATCCACTTTTATCTCTGCAGATACCTTTCCATCGGTTGTTGCAGTGACAAATGTACCCCAATGTGCTACATGTAGGGTGTTGGAACTAACCAAATAGACATGCCTATAGATGCCACAACCACTATACCATCGGCAGTTTGGCTGCTCACTATTGTCTACTCTGACAGCAATCACATTATCTTTTGCTTTAAGATAAGGGGTCATCTCATAGCGATAACTAATAAACCCATAAGGACGTGTGCCCAATAAGTGGCCATTCAGATAGACAGAAGCATTCATATAGACCCCATCAAAGTCTATAAAATAATGTTTGTTTCGGTCAAAAGCCGGTACATCGAAATGCTTTCGATACCACGCTATGCCTCCAGGAAGCGCACCACCTGTGGCTCCTGATGGATTAGTAGCTTGAAAATCTCCTTCAATTGCCCAGTCATGGGGCAATGATAAACGTCTCCATGCATTGTCATTAAAGTTAGGTGATGACATTGTTGCTGAGTCTTGCAAAGCAAAAACGCCAATGATCATCAAACAATTTACGTTCAGATGCCATGCCATTCAAGGCAAAAAGCAATCCAATGAGTGTTGTTAAGATTTTAATTTTCATTTATTTAAGTTTAATTTTCATCGCATTTCCGGAGTAGTTGACAGTCATTCCATCGACTCCATCAATATCCAAATCCTGAACTTTCACACCAGGATGACGATAGACAACCTTGAAACGACGCGATTGAAGCATGCCATCGAAGCTGCCTTCTCGCTTTCCTATCGTGAGCGTTTGTGTTTTATCATCATAAGAGAAAGGTATAGTAGCATACTTTCCACGCTCATAATTATAGTTTGTTCCTTCGTCTTCATAGAGTGTAAACTGCCCATTCTTCCCCCATATATATATAAGGTGATCAGCTCTGCAGGCTTTTCATCACTCCATTCCATTGCAGGGACCAAACGGAATGATAGCACCTTCGGGCACAAATACAGGTATTTTTTTCGTATGGAGCATCAGCTGTGATTGTCTGTCCGCCTGCATAATACTCGTTCGTATAAAGGTTATACCATCCTCGTTGCTTTGGTAAATAGACCTCACGTGTACGTGCTTGGTATGTACCTACAGGGCAAGCCATGAACGAAGGGCCAAACATCCACTGGTCTTTGATATCATAAACGCGTGCATCACCATTGAAATCCATCACTAAAGGGCGCATCATCGTGTAATCATTAAAATGCACTGCACCTGCCATACTATAAAGATAAGGCATCATTCGATAACGAAGTCGGTCGTAAGCAACAATGGTTTGGTAGGCAGGATGATTGTCGGGAGCAATATTCCACACTTCTCTCAGAGGCCATTGTCCATGAGAACGGTAGATAGGTATAAAGCAACCGAACTGATTCCAGCGTGTTTGTAGCTCGCGCCACTCCTTTAAGTCCGCATTCTCTTCACCTGTTTTATCAAATAACTGCTGTGCCTTTACGTAACGATTCTCCACGCAAAAGCCTCCTTGATCCATGCCCCAGAACGGTAAACCACTAATACTATAGTTCATGCCGGCAGTCATTTGAGCACGCATATCCTCCCACCTTGTGGCAATATCTCCGCTCCATGTGGCTGTGCTATAACGCTGTTCGCCTGCAAATCCACTTCTTGTCAGCAGAAAAAAACACGCTGATTCGGATTCACACTTCGCTGCCCATTATAGATTGCATCAGCATTAACTATAGAATAAGCATTAAAGTATTCAGTGCTACTTCCTAATGCCGTTGGACCGCAAAGTGCCTTTCGATACCACATAGGAGTACAGTCACGAACGTTAGGTTCGCTTGCATCCATCCACCAAGCATCAATACCAAACTTATACTTTTGATAGAGATTATCATTCATCTGACGCCAAAACATCTTACGAGCTCCGTCACTATAAGCATCATAAAAAGACCCCATATAACCTAACCAGTCATAGATTGAGTCCTGAACTGCCTGCTGATAGATCCAACCTTGACGTTCCAACTCCTTGTAATTCTTAACAGAACAATAGAACTTTGGCCATACAGAAATCATAAATCTGCCATGAAGTGCATGCACACTATCAAGCATTTGTTGAGGGTTTGGATATCGAGTTGCATCGAAAGTATGGTCTCCCCATGAGTCCGTTCGCCAGTAATTCCAGTCTTGAACAATGTTATCTATCGGGATGTTTCGCCTGCGAAACTCACTTAAAAGTGGCTTCAATCTCGTTGCTATTTGTATAGCGTTCGCGGCTCTGCCAATAGCCTAAAGCCCACTTTGGATATACATTTGCCTTGCCAGTTAACGTTCGATAACCTGATATGATGTCGTCAATCGTGTTACCAGTAATAACATAATAGTCCATATCTGGAGTCATTTCACTCCATATACTAAGTTTATTCTGCTCATCTTCACTACGAGGTGACGCCACACGAAGACCGCAATAACTAACATCTCCATCGGGAAACCAGTCAATCAAGAGTTTCGCTTTGTGACCTTTTTTTCATTGGAAAGGTGAACTTATAGCTATTGGGATTCCATGCGGTTCGCCATCTTTCAGGCACAACTTCCTTGCCATCAAGATACACTTTCATATATCCTGCATAGTAAAGCATAAAAGCGATAGACATTCTCTACAGGCGCTTCGAGATATCCTTCATAGGTAACATGAGCACCATTCAACTTAAATGATGTCGGAAGATTAGCCACTCCAACGTCCGTTCCAGCCTTCTTCCTCGCCAATTCGGGTAAAGCGAATTCATAATAGATGCTGTCTTCATTACGAACAAGACGCTTTCCATCTTTTATCTATGTATGTACCTGTAAGCGAACCACGCTTTCCTTCCTTATTATATAAAGTGAAAGCACGATTCAATTGCATATAATCTTCAGGATTTCCAAAGCGACAAAAGCTGTAGCTATCCCACAAAATACCATAGTTTTTGTTACTAATCACAAAGGGAATACTAACCTTTGTGTTGTATTGATAAAGCTCTTCGTTCTTCCCTTTCATGTTTAATTCCTCTGCCTGATGCTGCCCAAGACCATAGAAAGCCTCATCTTTTGGACTATCGAACAAGGCATGCCAGCTAACACCTTGAAGCTGTTCTTCAGATAAATGGCTATCAGCGCCAATCTCACGAGATGGAACTTTAAACGGAACGATAGTCTTTCCACCAGATTTACTCTCTGACAATAAAGGCTTACCATCATGAGAATAAAAGGCAATACGACCCGTCTTTGCTTCAACTATAGCCTTCATTGCAGCAGTAGAAACGATTACTTTTCCTGCTTTCTCCGTCACTTGATAACGTGGATTAGCAGTTTGTGGAACAATTATCAAGCTCTTTTTCGGCTTAAACGACAGCTCATTAGTCGCTTGAACACGAATAATCTTATCACCAACAACCTGTAAACGGAGCATCTTTGCACCCGATACAACAGGAGCTTTCACAGGAATTGTCACGTAATTGCCATCACGTGTAAAGTCAGCTGCAGTCATCTTACCACAGCATAAAGCTAAAAAAACAATCAAAAAGAGTCTTTGCGGATTTCATGTTTTTAATTTATTTTGTTCATAATGCAAAGATACTTCATTGTGAAAGAAGCCTGCCATTCACTTTGTTTATATAGCATGTTTGAAACTGATGTGAAGCCTACCATAATGTTTCCAATACGCATATACAATGTTAACTACTTACCATAGCGTTGCTTGTACACTGAAGGTGTGACACCATACATCTCAGAAAAGTAACGAGAAAAATAGCGAGGATTGTTAAATCCCACTTGATAAGCAATCTCACTCACACTTCTTTGGCTCTGTCTTAGTAACTGTTCAGCATGCCGTAAACGTATATTCCGAATGAATTCTGACGGCGTCAATCCTGTAATTGATAACAAACGCTTATATAACTGCACGCGAGACATGGCCAACGAAGCACTCAAACTTTCAACACTTATGTCTGCATTTGACAAGTTGTTCTCAACATATTCCGTTGCATCTTTCACCATTTTTTCGTCCATGGACGTAATTTTCACCTGCTTAATCTTAGGATCTACAAGCTTATTCTTAGGCCCATTATGCCACTTTATGAGGTTATTAATACGGAGAATCAATAGTTCTATGCTGAAAGGCTTTGTGATATAATCGTCTGCTCCAAGTGCCAAGCCCTCCAATTTATGGGCATCTGCCACACGCGCCGTAAGCATAATGAATGGTATATCGCATGTATTTCTGTCGCCTTTCAATGTTTTGCAGAGCGTATTCCCGTCCATCTCAGGCATCATTACATCACTTAAAATAACATCAGGACGCTGAACTTTTATGCTCTCCAAAGCCTCTTTACCATGATGTGCCACACGAACATGGTAGTATTGTGATAGTACTTCCGCCATAAACGCTAAGTAATCTTCTGAATCATCAACGATAAGTAAGTCTACTTTTCCGAGTTCCTTCCGCTCTTAATGCCATTGACTTCACCTCGTCATCGAACACATCTTTCATGCACATCGTGTTGCAGTTGATTCTGCATATCAACCTCTTCGCTTTCAGCATTAGAAGGTATTAACATCGGCACTCCTTCTTCCTTACGCAAAGGAATTAAGCAAATAAACACAGTTCCACCGCCGGGATTATCGGTAACAGAAACCTTTCCACCATGCATTTCGACAAACTTCTTCACAATACTCAAAGCCAATACCACTCCCACTGGCAACGATTTTTACCTTCATGGAAAGCCTGATAGAAACGCTCAAAGACATGTGCTTTTTGCCTCATCCTCAATGCCAACACCTGTATCACTAACCTTGATTTCAAGCTGTTTGCCTTCTGCTTGCAACTCTTTTCCTTGCATTATGACACGTAAGGCGACGTCAATCCTACCCCCCATCAGGCGTGTATTTATATGCATTCGAAAGCAGATTCTCCATGATTCTGCGAAGTTTCTCTGCATCAAATGACATCATCTGTTCATCCACAGATGAATAAAAGGTCAATGACTTGTGTTGTCCCATTAACTGAAGGAACGTATTACAGATATCACGCACAAACAAAAACAACATCTCCTGTCACAAGTTTCATCTGCTGACAATCCTCATCTATCTTCCTGAAGTCAAGCACTTGATTGACCAATCCCAGCAAACGCGTGGCATTACGTGATATCAATTGCAGCTTTGTTTTCTTCACTTTGTCATGCTCTTGACTAATCAACACCGACAAAGGTGATAGGATTAATGATAAAAGGAGCACGCAGTTCATGGCTGATATTTGCAAAGAAATCAAGTTTCATCTTATCGAGACGACGCGCTTGTTCGGCTTCTCTTGTCACCTGTTTTATTCTCATTCGGTCGTTCGCCCGCCTAAGAAGTATGCGGTTTATGACATAAAACAACAGACAAAATAACACAAAATAGCACGCATACGCCCATGCCGACAGGTAGAAAGGAGGGCGAATCAAGATCTTCAATCGACTGACTTCGCTACTTTGAGTGCCGTCTGCATTAACCACTTTCACTTCAAGTGTGTAGCTACCCGACGTCAGATTGGTAAACGTTACGGCTGGTTGTCCGTCAGTGGTCTGTAGCCATTTGTCATCAAAGCCTTTCAAACGATAAAGAAAACGACATCGATTGGGCAAACAAACTGCATCAGAAGACAACTGAATTGTAAATGCATTCTCGTCATGATTCAGTTTTAGTTTTCCCCCATCATGTAACTCTTCATCAAGAATTATATGCCCGTTGTAGTCGTCACCCACCCTTACTGGCTGATTGAACACAAGCAAACCAGAAAATAAAGCCTTTGCTGTCACATCAAACTTTGACTCTGATTGTGGTGTAAGTAGATTAATTCCCATCTTGCCCTCCGACGACAATTGTTCCATTTTTACACAACAAAATGGCGCGACTATTGAATTGTCTGTCTTGCAAACCATCAACATCTGTATAGTTGGTTACAAAGAAGTTCCATCGTCCTTCATCCTTATCTGCAACCAAATGTGAAACTCCTTGGTCGGTCGTTACCCATAAAGTATGCGACAAATCCTCTGCAATTGCATAAGCTGTACCTGCTTTCCGATCGGCAAACAAAGGTATAGTCATAAGACTATCTGACTGAGAATCATAGACCGAAAGACCTGAAGAACCTGCATTCCACAATAGTCCTCGTGAGTCAACAAATATCTGATTAATGGATGATACCGATAAAAACTTATGAGACTTTGAACGAATAAGTCTCCTTATTTTATGCGTTTTTGCATCTCAAAATCGAATATTCCTGCGCATGTCCCATTAGGATATTGCCTGTCAAATCAAAGGCAATTGACGATAAGAAGTTTGAAACAAGCGGTGAGTTATGCGTTGTATAGGTCGTAAATTGCCCTGTTTGTGGATTCAACAGCTGTAATCCTCCGCCCAAAGTAGCAATCACTATATTGCCATTTTCTTCTGTCTTCAAGGCCCAAACATTGTCATTGACCAAGCCTTTTCCATTTGTCGATGCCCTGTAAGCCTTGAATCGTCCATCCTTATAGCATGTAAGTCCCCCGTTAAATGAACCAAACCACAAGGCACCATCCTTGCCAATAGTACTACTTATGACAATATCGTTACCCAAACCTGTTTCATTCGACCGAAAAGAACGTATGCTCCCAGTAGTTGGGTTGTATGCAACAATGCCGCAATCATTAGTCCCACACCAAAGGTTTCCATGTTGGTCTTCAACGATAGAACACACATCTCCCAAAGCAATTAGCTTGAAACGTGCATCTGCAGTCGAACAATAGGCAGCGCCATTCTTATAGGATCCAAGCCAAAGTCCACCTCTGTTATCTAAACAAAAAAACTTGTGATGGTGTTATCGGGGATACTTGTTGACTGTCCCTTTTTCATATTGATAAACATCTGAACGATGACTAATGGGATCCAAACAAAGCAGTCCATCATGATCGGTTGCTATCCAAAGACGCCCTGTTTCATCGTTGTTTAAGCACTTCACTACAATGTTCTTTGTCTGTAATTTATATCCTTTTGCAACAAGAAATGCATCTGCAGAATCATACCATCGATGGTCACTTGCACTCCAAACCTTAGTCTTTTCCCGCAAACGATAGCCAAAGGTTGTGCGTTTTATCAATAAAGATTCTGTAATCAAAGAACTTTCCACGTGACGCTATTTTTCAACGTTTTATCCACCCAAACCACGCGGCGTTTCACGCCATCTGCCTTAACAAGCGTTCCATCATCATAGATAAGAACAGCGCATCGGTTATCTTCGGCGATGTCTGTAACAACTGATTCTTGAATCACTCGACGCCCTTTGTCTTGTGAAGAAAATAAAAAGGCTTTCTTCTTTCGTATATCATAGTAGTAAACACCATGCTTTCTGACTCCCAACCACATGTTCTTTTGTTTATCAATCTTCATGTAGTAAGGTACTCCTTTCATTCCTCTTGCCTGCATCCATGCTTGAAGTTGAATGTCAAAAACACCCTGTTTACGAACAAATCTGCAATAACCTGACCCTGTGCTTACCCATAAATCAGCGGCCGCATCTTCTTGAATCTCGTTGACAACATCATTGAGCAACGAGGTTTTATCTTCTGCTTTATGAAAGAAATTGCTAAATCTAAAGCCGTCAAAGCGGTCTAATCCTGATGCTGTTCCAAACCATATATAGCCTTTTTGAATCCTTAAAAACGCTGTTGATTTGGCTATTTGATAAACCATCTCGAATGCCAAGACGATAGAATGTCAATGGGGTTTTGAAGTGCAAATGCCTTCATAAACGATAGCATTAACATCAACAAAAAGCGACAATAACAGACGTTTCATGTGATAAATAGTAGATTTAGATTGATACAAAAGTAATGTTTTTTTGAACGCAATCCCAAACTTTCATCTGACTTTTTTTCATGGGATGACGCTCAAGTATGTTTTTACTCTATAGCAAAACCAGCTATTAGTGATTGGACAAACTACTGCAATCCGTTCCTCAAGCAATGAATAACCATAAATCATTTCAGAAGTTAAAACCATACAAGATGATAAAGAAAGTCAACTCTTTTTTAAGGCCTTAACCTATCTTCAAAGAGCAAACAATAGCCATAAAAACAGCATTTTACGCATCGTTTCAACCTTTGTATTATCTTATTTTTTAGTTATAGGCAACATGACTCCTGCTTAGTGTTTTTAAAACACATCAAAACACAGGGTAATATGACGTTAACCACAGCATAAAATGATAGAGATTATCGTGTAATTTGACGTATATTGTTTTGCGTATTGGCACCTTTTTCAGCATCAGCAATAAAAGAAAATGTCCTCATCAGGGGCTAATCTTAATGTGAATCGCCCTGATGAGGAACATCGATGAATTGAGAAGCTGTTGTCAACAGACTTTCTTTGACTTCTGAGAGAAAAGTAAACGACAACAGCATGAATATAAAATGCCCTCTTATTTTGCCGCAGCTACGCCCGCGTTTATTCCCTCCATAGCCGGTTTATTCCATACATTCAATTGATGACGGTCTATGATTGAGATATTAGGATAATTGGAAACATTGATATCCCAGGCAAAAGGCACGATGCCACGACGTACTGCATACTCGAAGACTGTAGCGTACCAAGACTTTTAAAGTAGCGTTGAAACGAGGCTTCATTCTTTTTGCCAACGAGCACCACATTCGCCTATAATTACAGGGATATTTCGGTCAATAAACGCTGTCTTTAATTTGTCAAAGTCTTCCTTTATGCTATTTTTATCATTCCAAGTAGACACTGCTCCGCTTGTGAAGTTCCACGGATCATAGTAATGAACCTCAACCATTAGGCGATCGGTCTTTGTATCTTGTGGCATTTGTAGATAGTTGCAAGTAGACTGAATGTTTGTAGCTGGACCCTGAACAACAAGTACACGTGATGTATTATTACCTCCGGTAGCACGCACAGCGTCTACAAAAGCCTGATTATAACGCTGCAATATCGGCGTAAGCTCTGGTGATGACCATTGAAAAAGCTTATATTCCTGGAAGGGTTCATTAAGACCTGCGAAGACAACATGCTCGTCATAGTCTTTGAAAGCCTGTGCTATGTTCGTCCAAAGTGCTTTTGAGCTGCTTTTGTCTTTTTCAGTGATTGTAGCCTCATCTACGACTTGAAAATTATCACGAGACCTACTAAAACCATCTACTTCGAGCCAGCCTCCGTCCCAATGATCGTTAATAATGACATAGAGACCATCGGCAAGACAGTAGTTAACGACTTCTTTCACACGCGCCATCCAAGCCTCGTCAATCGACATTTTTGGCTTTATCCGTGAGATGCCCCATTACCCATGAGACAGGTAAACGCACGCTTTTAAAACCTTGTTTCTTTACTTCGTCAATAACTTTTTGTGTGGTTTTCGTTGCTTGCCAAGCCGTTTCACTTGAAAGTCCGCCTTGATTCGTAAAATTGTTTACAGCATCTCCGGCTTCAAGAGTATTGCCTAAGTTCCACCCTGGAACCATCAACGCAGCGAGTTCTTTGGCAGAGTGTGTCATTCCCCCTGCCTGGGTACCAGCTTGTTGATTGATAGTCACTGACTCAGTAAGGCTTACATCGCCATGGGAAAGTGTGAAACTAATCGTTGAAGTGCGTGCAGAACCAAAGTTCTTTGCCACTTGAAATTGGTGAGTTTCATCCTTCATATTCGCTCGAGTCAAAGGAATTTCGCTCAGCCAATCAGCAGATAAGGTCGTCGTTAGTGGGTTGTTGGCCTGAAGCTTGACTGCGATTACTCCACCGTTTGGCATCAATGTTCATGTCCTTTTCAGACTTAATTACCAAGCCTTCAGTTGACATTTGAGACACATTGACTTGCTTTTGTCTCACCACCAACATTGACTGAGAGTGTTGTTTTTACGGTCGTTATAAGTAGAATTGGAATCAACGACAACCTGATATTTATAAACCACCTTCGAAGTTGACGCTAAAGACGTTACTTTTTAGCCATGTTTCAGAAGACGAAACAACAGGTTTTTTTCACTTCCACGAACATAAAGTAAGGTCTCACCTCCTGACTTTGCAAACTGTAGTTCGGCTTTAGATAACGTAAACGTAGCGTCTAAAGGAGTGACATTGTCTTCCTTAGAGCAAGAAGCTAAAGCCCAAAGGGTGATAGGAAGCAATAGGAACAATAAGAGATTTATTCTTTTCATTATCTTTATTTTTTTATCTAATCATTGACGGAAGAAAGACCTCTCTCTCGCCGGATACACAGGGGTTATGGCATATACCCTTTGAGAAGAGAAGTGCTTATCTCACTATTAACGGTCAAAGTCAACACTGATGACATTGACTTTTAACTTCGAACTATCAATCAAATCGGCTGCAAGATTTTTTATATCTATACAGAATACCTTTGCACCAGCTGCATTAGAGGTGGTCTCCATCCACACTTTATAGGTGCCATCCCCATGGATTGTAGCGTCATATTTGTCCCCTGAGAGACTACTCCAATGATTCACAGCCCATGATTCATCAGCAAATTCGAGTCCAGCGATATGAGAAGTTGCTGCAGTAGGCTTCAGATTACCGGCTATTCCCGTAATATTAAAGGTGACAACCATGTTTTTTGAGAACTTGATTTGAGCCGGATTAACAGCCGGAGCGTTCTTTGTTGCCCCATATTCATTATAGAGTTCTATCCTGATTCGGCCATTGTTTTCAAGGTCTCCGACAACAAGTCGATTGGAAAGAGGGTGTAATCCCGTAGTTTTCCGTACCGAACGAACGGCCAAACCAAGGTTACGTGTAGATAAACCACAAGCTGCTGAGCCTGCGGAAAGCTTCAAAGTGTGGCTATAATCATTGACAATATCGTAGTGACTGCCTGTCCAATATAGCCCTTCTGCATCAGAAGTGGTAACAACCTGACCTTTACGATAGCCTGTATAAGGCATAAAGATGCTATTACCATTAGCTGCTTTGAAACGGATTCCTTTCACTCCATCGACGGTTTCTTCCTTTTGAGTCGTCTTTTCGACCAATTCTTTCACCTGATTTGCGGTTGGCATTGAAGACTTCACCATTGAATTGCCATCAATATCGGCTTGAGTAGCGATGTCATTTGCCGTTGAAGATATGTCGTTCACTATAGGATAGTCGGGCAAGAAATCACTCTGCATGAGTCCAGTGGGGTCACCAAAGGCGGTGAGTACACCTATTTCTTGTTCCTTTTCAGCTCCAATATTACACTTTGCCCATAGTACTGATAAGCCAAGATCAACGTATTCCATCTCTTGCGGACGTGTTTTGAAGTGCTTAACTTCACCATAAACCACCCCATCCCCTAAATAAAAGTAAGGTATATAATAATAGGTGTGGCCAGGAATAAGGCCCGAAAGGTCATAAGAAAACTTGTTTTTTACTGACGAAATAGCATAATCGACACCTTGTTCGACATCATTTTGTGAAGCCGAAAGTTTGAAACCACACCGTATTTCGGTTTGTCCTTCAACCATGATACCATCAAGTCCGTGCATAGAAGCAGCGAGTGTAGCCTTTCGTTGGCGTTATATTTGTGGCGTCATCTGTCGTTATTTTTAGCGTCTGTTGATGACAAAAACTCTTCACGTCACCAAAGGTAGTTAACTGACCTTCGAGTGTCACATAAGTGGCATAATAATAGGTAACGCCTTTAGAAAGTCCTTGCAAACGTGTTGTCACTACCCCTAAAGAATCGATAGTTCCCACGACCCTTTGTCCAGTGGTTGTTGGGTCCTCACGCGTTCCATAGACTACTCCCACGTTGTAAGAAGCAGCATCCATCCGTGAAAGGTCAGTTACTTTACCTTTTACTATGGCCGAAAACAGCTGTCACTGTTGCATCACCCCGTCTCAACCGTTTTGATGACTTTACCTGTTGCTATCGTAAAATCTTCATTGTTACTACATGAGAATAACGTGAAGAACAGCGTCATAACCACGAGGCTAACGATATGTTTAATTTTCATAATCCTTACATTTAATTTGTCAAAATCGATTGTTTTATGTCGTTAAGGCTCCATAACATTTGACCCATAATCATAAGAAACGTGTACCTTTACAGCCAATGTATGCGAAAAATTGTAATGAACGCAGTCGTTCTTTGTTGCTCCCCATGGATTTACAATATAGCGACGAGCTGTTGAATGGTCGTTATCAGCAGTACCACGATTAATCGTTGCATCGTTGAAAGAAACATCATGACCATCGACTTTGATGCTGATAATCTTCACATCACATTGATGATGGTCCTTAAAAAGCTTTGGAATATCTAAGTAAACACCATAAGCGTTGGTTTGAGACCCATTTAATGTGAACGTATAATCACCGTCTCCTGTGATAAATACAGGGTTACTTGCCTTAGAATTATAGCCAGAATCAAAAGACATAAAGCGTGCCGGCATAACGTTTTATGGCTGCATTTGCATTATTTTGTGCCACCCAATGATAGCCCTGATATTGGAAAACATGGCCTTGATCATCTATACAAGACTTACCGAGCCATAGATCTTTCAGTGCGCCAGAATAGTTATCAGTAGATACCGAAAGTACTCTTAGCGTATGATCAGCATTGGTTGACATATTAAAATCAGCTGATAAAGGAGTGTTTCCTAAGCCATTTGAGAATGTAAAGACACCCTCATCAGAAAGTGTGTAGGTTCCTTTCACTTGACTACCACTTGGAGAAGTATAGACATAAGTGCGTGAGTTAGCATCCTTTCCAAAATACATTACGAGCTTAGCATCCTCTAACCCTGAGACAGGAGCAAGGGAAAGAATCTTCGTTGTGCCGTCAAGATTACAGTAATCAAAGGCTTTTCCCTCATCATCTTTAGCCAACTTGTAAGTGATTTCGCGGTTCGTGGTGTTCTCAAGCAAGTTTTTCCAGCCCTCAACAAGCGTAGGTTTAACATTATCATTGACGGGCTTTCGCGTTGGGTTTCCAGTTATCCCAGTATTCCTGTGATACGAAATTGTAACACAATTTACATGGACCTTCTGAAGAGTTATCACGCAAAACAGCTATCTGAAGTCGGTCATTATCCAAGCCAAAGAGTGATAGATTACTACTCCAATTGGTTACAACACCATCGTGTTCTGCATTGTGAAGCAACTTAACATCAGTGAAAGTAATGGTATGTTTCTCGGGTTCTAACATGTAAGTTCCTTTCATTGTCTTCCCTGATTCGGCATCATAGATCGTGACATGAGCACCATCTTTCAAATCAAACTCCATGTAACCATGGTCCATAGCCTTCATAACCCATCCGTTACTTGCTATATCTGGTATCCAACTCCAGGTGTCTCCATCAATCTCTTGGCCTAACATTACACTATTCCAATTGTCATCTGTGCCCCAGAAACCCAATGGACCTGCCCATAAATCAGAATGTTTCGTAATCTTGTTTGCATCGATATCGAGTTTCCATCGCTTGGAATGACCTACTCCACCACTAATCATTGTCCACAAAGGATCATTGACAAAGCCTGCAAAAAAGGTATTAACCGTAAACTCAGTGTAAGGTCCCCATACGAAGCCTCCACGCGTTTCGGCTCCCATTCTGACTTTATACGTGCCCCTTGAAAGGCATCTTCAACGTCACTTCATCACTCTGATAACGTCCTTGAGGAGTATCTATTGTCACCGAATAACGATTAGGAAGCAAGCTCTTTACGATGATAATATTGGGGTTAGAAGCGTCATGTTTTATCTCATAAGCTATGCCTTCGACGAGATCATCAGCTGATAAATCTTTATCACCCAAAGCTAAATGAGTCGGGAGAACAACTCGTTTGAAGGAGCATAATGACTGAAGTAATCAGCAGATATAAAGTATTGTTTTGTTTTTCATAAACTTCATTCTTAACTATAAAAATCTTTGAAATAAACCAGTCTATTTACCATCCGGCGTTCTGTTTTTAACACGCCATTACTCAAGGTAATTTGAGTGAGAGGAATCTGACAGAAGCCACGTTTCTTCACAATATTTTAGAGCATCTATGCTGATCTTTTCCTTCACTCCACCACTTAATAGCACGGTATTATGTTCTGCAATTTGATTCGATGCAACAGACAATCCCTGTCGAAGTTCATCCCAATATCTAATGCCTTCAAAGGCAAACTCCTTTTGACGCTCACGCCAAATGTTTTTCTTTCGTGGCTGAAATCACTGTATAGTTGCCGTTGAGTGAGCCATCTGACTGAGTGTATGCACGCTTTCTGACCTCATTAAGATAGTCTTGCGCGTGACTACTCCCTAATTCTGAAGCCATCAAAAGCACGTCGGCATAACGCAGAAGCACCCAATCTTGATACTGAGAAATCATAAAGTCTCCCGCCATATCACCTTGAAGGTAAGATACAAGCGATGTCGTTCCGTCACTGTTTGTCATATTTTTGCTCAAAGGGGTATACTTTTTAATGGCATAACCCGTATATTCTCGCTGGTCAGCTATGTATTTCTGTTCATAGTTTTGCAGCTGCTGACAGTCTATTATGGATGCTTGTCGACGCGAATCTCCTTGTCCATAGACCGCAGCTTGTTTTCGGATTAACCGTTAATGCGCCCCAACCTTGTCCATAACGATTATATACATCGCCATTCGTTCGTAGGCCAAGCATCACTACAAAGCGGTTACCATCTTCGTTACCATCGTAATCTCCCGTATAGTTAAACTTCAAAGAGAGAATCGTTTCCTTATTACCTACGCCAGCATATGACGATTTATCCACCCAATGATCAATGTAGTTACCGGTCTTATCATCAGAAGAAGCTGGCCAAAGGTCTTTGAAACGATTCACTAAGCCATACTCTCCACTTTGTATAATGGCTTCACAATAGGCTAAAGCTTTGGCCTTTGTGAGTCCACCCGGCATGGGTTTACCTTCATTATTGTTATAAACACCATCATAAAACAGATAGACTCGCGCCAACATTCCCATGGCTGCATAACGTGTTATGTGTCCATCATTTGTGGCAGCATCGGCTTTTGGATAGGCATCTGCAGGGATTTTGTCGGCTGCATAGGTTAAGTCTTTGACAATAAGTGAATAAACTGAGTCGGGATTTGCTTGCGGAACATTATCTTTTGTGGCATGAACCAACAGCGGAATACGTTCCCATGTGCGCACCATATCAAAGTAACAAATAGCTCGAATAGCATGTGTTTCACCAAGATATGTATCTTTTGCACGTGTATCATCCCACGAAATACCTTCTGCTTTGTCGATAAATTCATTGCAACGGAATACAGCTGCATAGTAAAGTCCCCACAACTTATTGTGCATATCAGTATAAGAGGGCGCCTCATTCATATCAAAACGATCCAAGATTTGCGTGTTTCGACCATCTGTATTGCCTGTTCCACCGAAACATTCATCACTCATTGTCTCAGTAAGTTGATAGAGTGTAAAGTCTGGTCCGCCTGAAACTGTACGCTGCCAACCATCATAACATGCGTATAAAGAACGCAAACCATCATCTTGACTCTTATAATAATTGGAGGAATTACTTTTCTGTTTTAGACGCAACATCAAGCCAACTTTCAGTACAAGAAGATAGTGTTCCTGCAACGAATAAACTGGAAACAGAAAGTATTAATATATTTGTTTTCATATAAAATACTTTGTTTATTAATTAGAACTTAAGATTTAATCCCACCAAAATGGTACGCGGACGAGGATAATATCCGAGGTCAATTCCAGAGGCCCAACCATTGATTCCATAGCCAATTTCAGGGTCCATACCATTATATTTGGTAAAGGTGAAGGCATTCTGAACCTGTAAATACAAGCGAGCTTGACTGAAAAGTTTTGTCTTCATAAGTCGAACAAAGTCATAACCCAAGGTGATATTGCTAATACGCAGAAAGCTTCCATCATGTATAAACAAATCAGAGAACTGCCAGTTAACATTAATTTCCGTTACACGTGGATAGCGATTACTCGTTCCTTCGCCTGTCCATCGGCTCAAAACTTCAGTAGTATAGTTCGCGGTTTTCTCCCCAACATTGCGATAAGTCTGTACAATGTCATTACCAACCATACCATTTGCCGTCACGTTTAGGTCGAAACCTTTATAATCAAAGCCAAGAGAGAAACCATAAGTAAAGTCTGGCATGCCGTTACCGAGATTCACTTTATCGGCATCATTGATGATACCATTGTGGTCAACATCATAATATTTCAAGTCGCCGGGCTTCACATCGTTCTGTAAGATGCCATTACCTGCGGCTATCCAATTACGAATGTCCTGCTGATTCTGGAATACTCCCGTCGTCTTATAACCCCAAAAGTAACCTATTGGGCGTCCATTACTTGAGCGATAAAATTCAGTTGAGTTGTCATATAGCTGTCCGTTACCATCTGTTCCATGAATAATTCCATCTTCTGTAGGTATGTTTCCCACCTCATTATGATTGTAAGCACCATTCAAATTGACATAATAATGGAAGTCTTTTCCTATGTGATCGTTCCATCCTAAGCCTAATTCTACACCGGTATTCTTTACATTTCCACCATTAATATAAGGTGCACCTGTTCCTGCTGTGGCCAGAATTGGAGCTACAACTAACCAATCTTTCGTCTTTTTTTATAATACCAATCAAAGTTTATATTCAGTCTTCCGCCAAGCGCACGCGTATCAAATCCCAAATCAATCTGTTCTGAAGTTTCCCACCGAACCTTTTCATTTGCCAGACGACTTTCATAAGCTCCATAGTAAGGGGCTTGCGCTGCAGCTCCATATTTGTTGCCAAACAGATAATAAACACAACTTGTTGTGATTGGCGATACAAACATAAGGTCTCCTATATTTTTGGTTACCCACTTGCCCCCAACTAACACGAAGCTTGAAATAATCAAGCACCTTGGCCAATGGTTGCCAGAAACTTCTCGTTAGAAACTAACCAACCTGCACTCATGGAAGGGAAGTAACCCCATCGGTTTCCCTTAGCAAACTTACTGGAAGCATCGGCACGTAACGTTGCATTAAACATGTAAGTTTCCTTCCAGTTCCATCCAATTCTGCCGAAATATGAGAACATTCGCTGATCCAAAGCAGGCGCACCACTTGCTCCAAGCCCTTCTTCGGGAGTTGAAGCAGAGCCATTACTCACATAAGCATGCCGCCAATCATCAAATCCTCCCTTTAGTTTTCCTTGATTACCACTAACTCCTACGCCGAAAAATTGATAGGCTTCTGTTCCTAACAGCGCATTGAATGAATGGTCATTCCACTTCCAATTATAACTCAACGTATTCGTCCAAGTCAACTGTTGATTGTGTCCTGCACTCTGAGAAACACGAGTTTGATTGATGTTACGAGAAAAATCACTAAATTCATAGAGTGGAGTGAAGTGGCGATAGTCCTCACTATAGTACTCATATCCTAACACTGTGCGAAACCGAAGGTTCTTAATGATCTCGGCATCTGCATAAACATTGGCGCTAAAACGAGCCGCATTGTTTTCATTATTGGTATTAGTCATCATCAAACCATAAGGGTTTCCGAGTCCTTGAACGTCTTGCCAATCCATGAATTTTGTATTCAAGTAGGGGCTCTTATAATTGTTCTTACCATACAAAGGCACTATAGGAGGCATACCGAATGCCCCTCTTAAGTTATTATCATAGGCGCCTCCAACGGCTATTCCACGGCTTTTTGTATAGATAAAACTAACTTGTTCTCCCACTTTCAACCATGGTTTAACGGCCCAATCTGAATTAACACGGAAGTTATATCGCTCGTAGTTGCTGACATCTTTACCACCAACAATGCCCTCTTGATTCATATATCCTAACGTCATTGCATAGTTTCCAGACTTACTTCCACCTGTAACACCTATATTATATGAGCCAGTCTTCGCATTCTTCTTAAACATCTGTCCCACCCAATCAGTGTCAACGATGCTGCCATCTTCATGATAAATGCTCTTGAAGGCACTCCAATCATAGGGTAATTTGCCAGAGTTCACTGCTTGTTCGTCAAGGATTGTCATATATTCCTTAGCATTTAGCATCTTTATCGAACGCGGTTTATTCTGCCATCCAACGTATCCGTCAAAGCTTACTACGGCTCTTCCTTCCTTACCGCTTTTCGTTGTGATGAGTACAACGCCATTAGCTGATTGAGAACCATATATAGCTGCCGATGCCGCATCCTTCAAAACATCTATACTTTCGATATCCGCGGGATTCAAAGATGCTATATCTCCACGAATGCCATCAATGATATAAAGAGGGATCACTGCCGTTAATCGTTCCCATACCACGTATGTTTACCTTCATGCCTGAACCCGGTTGACCGCTCTCTGAGATAATAGTCATACCAGGAGTTTGGCCTTGAAGAGCTTGCAACGGGTTAGAAGTGTTGAGCTTGGCAATGTCATCTCCTTTCACGTTTATATTGGCTCCAGTGACAAGTTTCTTTTTGTACGCCATAACCAATTACGACAACGTCGTTCAAAGAGTTGGCTTCTTCATCTAATTTGATGACCAATTGCCCATCACTAATCTTTTACGCGTTTTTGTCACATAGCCGATATAACTGACCACTAACGTCTGTCCTTCTGCGGCTTCTATGGTAAATACTCCATCAAGGTCGGTCACTGTACCGCCTTGTTTGCCTTGCACTACAACCGTCGCACCCATTAAAGGTTCATTGTCGGAAGTCGAAATGACCTTTCCTGTGATGGTTTTAGCACAGAGATTTGACACTGATAACAGCATGAAAACTGTTAAAACAGCTTTGCAAAAGATTGTTTTGCTTTTGACTAAGAAACGATCTTCTCATAGCTAATTTGTATTAGGTTTAAAATTGATTGTTAATTTGTTGTTTATCTATTCTTCTTTAGGTTTATTGTATGCAAAGTTAGTTAGAATCTTAAAAAGCACTTTATAGTTGATGTTTTCAAGGTGTAAACTAAACGTAATTAGTCGTGTATAAAATGTTTCTTCAAGTAGTATGTTTTGTTAATTAGGCATAGATGGGCACATATTATTTCTCAGAACTCTCCCTGATTTTAAGGATCATAGGAACTATTTCCTTATAAATGTGCTTTGTCACCTGCAAGATGTCGAAGCAACAATTCACAGCTTTTAGAACCCTGTTCATGTGCCTGGTCCATGATAGCACTAAGCTTTGGTGTCACAAAAGCAGCCGAGTCGCCATCTGTAAAGCCAATAATTGCCACGTCATTCGGTATTTGAAGACCACATGTTTTGATAGCATCAAAGGCCGCATAAGTAAGGATATCATTGAACGCCAGAATGGCATCAGGGCGATTTTCACGTTGAAGCAACTGCAAAGTTGACTGCCGTGCCTCGTCGAAATCAATCTTTCCACAACACACCAAGTCACGATCTATCGGCAAACGATACTCTCGTAAGGCTTCAAGATAGCCGTGTTTACGACGCTTTACCATATCAAGATGGTTTGGCCCTCCTATGAAAGCAATACGCCGACAGCCTCGTTCTATGAGATGAACTGTGGCTTCTTGTGCAGCCTCTGCACCATTACCAACAACCTGAGAGAACTTCTCCGGCAAGCAAGTTCGGGCGAAAAAGACCACAGGAATGCCCATATCGTAAAGCTGAAGATAGTGTTCATAGTCGACCGTATCTTGCGCAAGACAGGCTATAATGCCATCAACGTGCAGAGAAAGAAAGTTCTCTATCGCCCGCTCTTCACGCAGATGACTTTCATGACTGTTTGCACTAACAACTGAATAACCATGGCGTGAGGCGTAATCTTCAATGCCATCAAGCACTGAAGCATAATAATGTGTGACGAGATTGGGCACAATCACACCAATCACACGCGCTGCTTCTTTGCGTAGACTCTGTGCAAAAAGGATTCGGACGATAGTTCATTTGCTTGGCCAAAGCCTTCACTTTCTGTCGCATCTCCTCCCCCACTTCATGACTACCACGCAGTGCACGTGACACCGTAGCTATGCTAACACCCAATGCTTGCGCTAAATCTTTCAACGAGGTTCTATGTGGCTTCATGACAAAATCATTATGTTTTTTTGAAAAAGATTTATTCATTTTGCTCGATGACAAAGATACAAAAATAAAAAAATGACAATAAACATCTGCAATAAAATAAGTAATCATAATGCAAAATATCTCCTATTTTTTTATTTGAAAAACTGCTTAAAAAGATAACAAAACGGCAAATATAAGCTCAATAAACATGATATATTTCCTCGTAAGGTTATAACAATTCGCTCAGCGATACTATTAAAACGTGGTATCATATTATTGAAATTAAGGACTGAAAAAGTCATGAGTTTCTTTCACCTCACAAAAAGAGAAAAGAGGCAAATAATGAAGTGTTTTCACAAACATAAATTGTAAAGAAATATAGCCTAAAAAAAGAGGTGTTTGAGAAGAAGGCAATTAGAATAAGAGGAGACGAAACCTTAGCCTTTTCTGGCATGAAATCAAATAAACGTTTCCTTCAAAAAGACGGATAACATGATATAAACTGGCTCATATCATCTCACTAAACGCCTGTTATCACATCGTAAACACCCACGAAATCACACGATAATTCAAGCCATATTACTACATAAAATCATAGATATTACAATTATTTTCCATAATATTTTTTCATTGTATTTTTCCATGATTTCACCTATCACTTTGATAGTCAGCATCTTACTAAACCGCTGTAAAACTGCCGTATTCTGAAATGAAAAACATTTGGTTTTGAATAGCTTAATCCTGAGCAAGCTATTGTAAAATAATATTAAAATATTTATATTGAGGCCAAAAGAGAATGGCGTAAGACCATACTATCAAATATAATATTCTGCAGAATCTACCAACCCAGCCCGCAAGGCATATTTAGTAGCCTCATGAATCGTGTTTACTCCAAGCTTACGAAAAATGTTTTTACGATGCGTATTGACGGTATGAAAGCTGGAAAAACGCTTTTCTGCTATCTCGCGCGTAGTCATTCCGAGTGCTATATCCTTTAGAATCTCGGTTTCAGTAGGCGTCAGTTTCACGTGTTCCAATTGAGGTTGTGCTGGCGCGAGTAGCATTTCAGCCATCCGTTGACATATAAACCGGCGGTCATGAATGGCATAATCGAGGCCCACTCTAATCTCTTGAAGATTACATTCTTTAAGTAAGATGCTAAAACGAGGGGAAGACGACACAAGAACATGTACGAAATCAACGCTCAAATCTTCACAGAACAGCACCCAACGCACCTTGGTATAGCGCTCACTCAATATCATCAGTTCAGCAGAATCATTGATATCAAAGAGAGTATAGTCAAGAACCACGACACGATTGGCATCATGTTGCAGCGCAACGAGCAGTTCGGCTTTGTCTTCTATATAGCGTGTGGTGATTCCATTGAAGCTTTCGATGACATACATTAAGCCAGCTCGCGTAATATCTTGCCTATCGGCTAAAAGTATTTCCATTCAAATCCTATTTCCTACAAAGATACATAAAATCATGAAAAGGCAAAAATTGAAACCAAAAAAGCTGATGATTGCATCCAAAACTCTGTCAATCATCAGCCCTCATCTATTGCTTAGAAGGTCACACGCAGCATGAATCTCACTCCGTTTTTTTCTTAGCCGTTGGCAACGAATTATAGTTGCATCGGTGAACAAACTCCACGTGAAGCAGTTTGAAAATATTGTGGATTCCTGCAATAAGTTCTACGTATGGGCGCTTAGGATCCATGACATAACTGCCTGTGGGGAAGGCCCACACGGCAGGATCTCCACTATTTGCCAACAAGTTTGGATTGTTCTTATCGCTCAATTTCCCCCAAAGTGTCTTCACACCAAGGTACTCTCGCCACTTAAGTTTCTTCAAAAGAGGAATTCGATTGAATAGTTTTCCGTTCAAATCCCAGCTTACATGCAGGCTCGCATAACGGTCATTGAGGAACTCCATGTTATTAATCATGTTGAAAGTCTCGTCTTGTGTGATGTAACTTAAGTTCGCTGCCGGCATGATTAGCAATGGATAAGGCACTTTATTCCATTGAATCCCGGCCTTAGCATAAGCATCTATCTTTCCCCATGAATTCATCCAGAAGCGTTTAAAGATACCCGCTTCCGTAAAATTATAATGATATTGGCCTCCAAGTAGCTTTACTCCCATTGTATGACCGAGGGTAAACACTGGAGCATCTAAGTTTACTGGTATGCGACGTTGCTTCGTATTGATGTATGTTCTGCCTGGAGCAAACTGGAAATTCACGTTAAATTCGGTAGTGCGAAGATGGTCAACAGGGAATAACAAGGCACCCGCGGGCTTATCTTCTTCAGTCTTTACGCCAACGATAGACCGCAATCCACCTTCTGATTCCCATTCAAACTGAAGCTGCTGACGGTTATAAAACATCATCTTATCTACCTTTGCCCACTTCAAAGCCGTGAAAACATTATCCTTATCTGTATGCATGAACTTATCAGAAGGCGACATAATATCATAGGTAGAGGTAAAAGTCAGCGTGCGTTTTGGGAACTCTCGTGGCAAATAGTCTTTCTTATTGAACGAATAAGTGAGTTCACCTTTATAATAATTGCGTCGACTTCTCCATCCATGTGCATAGTAACCAGAGAGGAACCAGTGTTTATTGAGGTTGGCAGTTGTCTGTGCACTCACACGTGTTCGAAGCCCGTCAATGAAGTTAGAAGTAAGCATTGTGTTGACAGGACCTATATCTACCTTGCTGGGATGATACATATCGCCTGTTTCTACAAAGTTTTCGACCAATGCTTTGCCTGCAAACAAAACATACTTAAAGCCATTAAGTTGTTCGATTCGATGGATAAAGGCCGACATTCCGTCTTCACTCTTCGTAAGTTCTACCGTGCGATATTGATTCCAAAAGGCTTCATCGCGCATCATAGCATTGGCTTCTCGTCGAGTAGAAGCCTTGCCTTTGAAGAGTTGTTTGGGCAGTTTGTCGAAGGCATAATCACTTAATCGCGTCGTGCGTACTACCAAAGCTTTCGACAAGAACTTAGCAACCTTCAGTTCAACCACCATATCATCTACGCTCAACACCCACTCTCCGTTTGGCAATTTGGTGTATTCTTGCGTCAAAGTAAGGTCGTCTATAAAGTTAACATCACTGCGTTTGGGTATTGACAGCACGCATTTCTTGAGGTGAAGTGTTGAGTCTGCCAGGATATATAAGTCACCTCGGAAGCCAAAGTCTTGCTGATTGTTGGGTAAGAACTGCAAATGATAACAGAGATTCTGGTCAACATAGACCGTGTCTTCTATATAATAACGATAGAAAGAGATAGCATCCTTGCCGATAGGGCTTGTGAATGGATGCTGCAATAGCCGCACTTGATTGTCATAAAGGTCTACATCGGTGAAGACATCTTTGAGCATCGTGTTGATGATATCCCCCGTTTCCAAGAATTGATTGATACCCGTCGACTGCTGTCCCCATAATGATATCCTTCTCACTTTTTTTGGGTCTTTTGCGATATAAGTGTTGGGTGACAGTCTCGTCAACCGATAGAGGAAGAATCAATTTATGATTGTAAGGACTCGTTTCTATTTGGTCAATGAGCCATTGTTTTCTTGGCAAAAAAGCCACTATCTAAATCCGAAGGATGAATATCATTGACTGCAACAGTTATCTTTTGATACTTATTATATTGATAGAAGTCATGGTTGTTGAGGTCTGTTTTCTTCTTTGCGGCAATGACACGACGCATTAATTCGACTGCAGGATTATCCTTTCGGCTATACCGATTGCGCCTACTCTTGACAACAACACCTTTCAACGTGCGCGTGTCGGGTTTGAGTTTAACATTCAAAAAGGCTGCAGAGCCTTCCTTGATTGTATATTCTTTGCTCTGATATCCTACGGCACTAATCGTTAATAACCATCCATCGTGACGGTCAATTGTAAATTGTCCGTGTGCATCTCCACTCACTGCAATCTGATGTCCCTTATAAGTTGCACTCGGATATAATATAGTATCCCCAGTCTGTGCATCTATTACAACGCCTCGAATCTGTGCCATTGCAGAAAAAGATGCAGCAAAAAGCACTAAAAGAACGAATATATATCTCCTGAAAATCATATCTTTATTACCTTATTTATATTGTCGTTAGCTAAAGAAGTTGGGCAATATCTGTGATAATTTGATTGGGAAGCGTTTCATCATACTGCTGATTCGTCCAGCCTTCTCCCTTAAACCAAATGGTATGACAACCGATTTTATGAGCCGGTTCGATGTCTTTATAGAAGCTATCTCCTACGACTGCGACCTCTTCGGCACGTAAGTTTAGTCGCTCAACACCAAGCTTATAGATCCTCGGATCAGGCTTTCTAATCCCTACTGCGGCACTCTCTATAATATCATTAAACAGATAATCGAGTCCAAACTCTTTCAAAACAACACCTACATTGCCATAAAAATTGCTCACAAGTACCATTGGATAATGCTCATGAAGACGTTCCAACACGGCACGACTATGCGCTGTTGTCTTCACCACTTGGGCGTAGACATCTTCTAAAAGCACCTGATGTAAACGATTGAATGACGTTTCATCAATATCCAAAAAGCCCTTTTTGCAGAGATATTCAAACTCTAAACGCAACTTAATTTCTAAGGTTTTACGAAACGTATAATCGTGTTTTATCAAAGGAGAACTACCTAAAAGTGCGCTCTCCATAGACGTAAGCGTCTCGGAAATCGGATTCACTTATGGGCACGTTTTGACGCTCATAAGCATGCCAAAGCACTTTTCCCCAATGCTGACCTGCCGTATCTAACGTTGCGCCATAATCGAAAATATAACCTTTTATCATTGTCGTTAACTGCAAAGAAACATTATATTAAGATAAAAACACTATGCCATCTCCTTATAAAGTCGCTCACATAGCTGCTCATGTTCATGGTGCATGTGAACATACATGGCACTCATGATGATGATTTCAAATAGCGGATACACCCAAACTTCATTCGTTAGACACGCGATATAACAGACAATAGCGCGCAAATTGAATGTAAGCAGGTTGGTATACTTCATCAATGGGCGTGAGCTGGCAAGGAAACGGCGACGCAATTCGTCGTCTTTTGAGCTTGCATTCCACTTCATAAAGAACTTCTGAAAGGCTGGAGTTCGCTTCTCTTGGCTATGACAATACTTCGCATAATTACTGTAAAAGAGTCGATCCCAGAATGCCCCGTGCTTGGGAAGTGCCTTTAAGATCTCTGCTTGTTTTTGGTAACTATCGAGTTCACTGCCTTCTTTTCCCTTTAAAAAGAATAGATGTATCTGCCTATAATAATCGGAAAGAGAACTTTGAGGAGCATGACATAGAAAGCCAGCAACGCTACATAACACCCAACTTCCTATGCCCCAATGTACGTCTGTGAATGGAATCTGTTGATGATATAAAGCGTAAAGCTATCGCAACATAAATGAAAAAGAACCACACATCGCCTGAAAAGCCATCGAGCATACGCCCAATGAGTGTTTTCTTTCCCGACAAACGAGCCATCTGTCCGTCTGTAGAGTCACAGAAATTTGCCAGCATCAGCAACACCATCCCTATCAGATTATGTTGCAAATCGGTATAATAAAACATGCAACCTGCCGTTGCTCCAAGGAATATTGAGAGTATAGTTATCGCGTTAGGATGTACATTTAACCGATTCCATAGCAAGGCAAAGACGAGTCCTATGGGTCGAGTGAAGTGCACATCTAACCATTCTTCTGTATCGTTGGACTTGAAAGAAGCCTGCACAAGGCTTTGAAATTACTCATATCTGGCTGTTTATTTTTGTTCTTTATATAATGAATGATGGCCTCAGATGCTTCATTTCGACAGCGTGAAAAGCTGGGCCAGTCGTTGAAATCAATGATATAGAATGTTCCTGAGGTTGTAACTATAGCGTCACCTCCATAAACTTCCACGCCCGTAAGCATTGAAACACGTTCTGCAATGGCTTGTAAAGCATCAACATCAAAGTCATAATGATGTGCTTCTCCATTCAATTTTTCATCTCCAAACTTAGATATCCCATCATCATTCGGATAATAATAACGGAAGAAACCACCGCTAACACCATAGAATTTGACGAGATCGCCTGGGATATGTGCCTGAACTATCCAATTCGTTACACCGCGAATAACAAATGAAGCCTGTTGATTGGCCAGCGCTGCTCGGTCTTTACAGTAGACAACATCAGCCTTACTTTGAGCTGACATGTCTCCTCTTTTCAGCCAATAGCCCTCCTTTCCTTCTGAATCGGGAATGGGAAGGCCCTCTATTCTCATAGCTTCATTGAGCCAACCGCGTTCACATCGCTCCACACTATAGGCCGAATTGATGATTAAAGCACCTTCTTTCTCCTTCTCTTTCAATAGCTCAAGTGTCGTCGAATGACGTGCCATCGAGATGTAAACATCGGCATTTTCTTCGCTCGACAGCATCTTTTTCATCAATCATTTTGATTGAATCTCCGAGCCCATCAAGCACTTGTTGCAAAATCATTCGGTCTTTTTCGACTGAATTAGGCGAGAAGATTGCGTCGCGTTTTATGCCTACTATTTTCATCTTAAGAATGCTTCGGCCTTACGAATATCATCTGCATGGTCGACATCCATTATCTTAGAGAAGCGAAAAGCCTTTAATTTTCGACCATCACGAATTAGTCCTCGCTGAAAGTTTCGCATGCGACTTTCACCTCGTTGCATACATTCTTGAAGTGTTTGAAAGGCAGTTTGACGCCAAAACCATATATGCCTCCAGAAATAAATTTGCATGTTCCCTCAACGTTGTTATCAAGGAAAGCCGTGATGTTCATAGCCTCATCCGTTTCCACATAAAGTGGTTTCTCATCGTCAATAAAGTCTGTAACCCCCATCACTCCATCTTCTCCGTCTGCCAACTGCTGCTGAAAAGCATGGAGAAATGCGTCAAACTCCTCTTCTTTGAATATCGTATCAACAGTTGTTAGAACGAAAGGAGCCGGTTTCATGACTTTACTTAACTCATAAAAACTATGCATTGAGCTTGGCGTTGTCTTCACAATGAAGTTCAATGGGATAGGTCTTCCTTCGAGACCATCCTCTTCTATGTGCATCAAATGACGGCTTACATCCGATGTTAAGGCGTTACATATCACCGAGATTTGGTCGGCATCATGGTCCATAAAGATATGAATCAAACGATCAATCAGCCGTTCATTGTTAACCTTTACCAAGGGTTTAGGAGTCACAATCCCTTCTTGTGCAAGCCGAGAACCTTCACCTGCGGCTATAATTGCATAATTCATTTCCTCGTGTTTAATACTTCTTATATGCTGCAAAAATACATATTATATATGAAACTGAGAAAACTTTTTGTTTCTATATTTTGTTTTTTGAACGCTGGAAATGACGGAAACAATGGAATAAAAACAACAGAAATTCAATCTGATATCAAACAAAAAAAGTGTTGTCATCTGCTACAAACACAATGCCAAAACATCGCCTAAAAACATTATCCCCTATGCGATTCTGCCTCGCAACTAAGCCAATAGCAATGCGCAAAGAAAATCTTTTCATTTGCTATTGCAGCCTCAAAGAAAAAACATTATCTTTGCCCTCATTATTCAACAACTATTAATATCAATCATTAAACATTACGCTTATGAACACAACTATGCTCGTTATTATTATTTTTATGGTTTCTCGTTGGTGTGGGAGCTATGATATATATGAAGACAAAAAGGACTCGGTGCAAAAGGTAGTTATGCTGTAGCTGCACGACAACTATTTAGACAAATCTACCCAGCTCTTGATATTCAGCAGTATGAATTCTTAGAATGTACAAGAACATATAGCGCTGTTGAAGTGCGCATCCCTGTGCTTATCGCTTATAATTCGAATGAATTTTTTTCTTGATTCCTGCAACACGTAATCTCACAGGTACACAGCTTAATGCCCCCGATTCCTATGTAGACAGAAACGAACACATCCCACTTTTGGGCATTCAACAAATCGGAATCAACGACAACGGAACAAAAATGGCCTTCGTTACCAAAGGTAAAGAGACGATATTGAACTTCAGTAAACGCAACACTTTCGGTGAAGATCAAAGCCAAAAAGTTGCAGAATTCTTGGCAACCATGACTGAAGCTGCCAATAATTAACAAGTTCCTGAGGGCTGAAAAATAAGATTTGAACTTTAGGATTGCCTTTATTTAACAAGTCAACTCCTAAAGTTCAAACTTTAATCAATATGATTTAATGCTTCAAATGCTTACGAACAAGCTCTGAAACTGTCTTTCCATCAGCAGCACTCCACTTAGCTTTCACTTCTTTAATCACGTTTCCCATCTGCTTTTGTTCAATGCCTTCAGGGTATGAAGCGACAATAAAAGCTTCGATTTCTTCATCTTTTGGTGCTGCAGGAAGTAAGGCTTCAAGAATCAAATACTCATTCTTCTCATTCTCTGCCAAGTCATTTCTACCTGCATCAGCATACACTTTTTCAGACTCTTTGCGCTCTTTTACCATCTTACGGATTATCTGAATCTCTGCTGAATCGTCTAAGGTTTTGGCATCTTTTGCCGTACTAAACTTCAGGAATTCACTTTTTTTAGAAGACGATAAACGGCTGCTTTTTCTTTCTCACCCTGACTTCATTGAAGTCATAATCATCTTGTTAATTTCCTCGTTATACATACACTTTAATATTTAATTTTGCAATCATTGCACCTTACAATGATTGCAAAGATAGAAATTATCAATGAAAACACACAATTTTTACTGTGAAGATAGTTAAACTATAGCTTTATTTGATGTTGACATTAAAAAGCTCTTTTGTCCTCTCACCACGCGTATCATTATGCTGAATCCAATGTTTGCACGTGCCTTTCAATACTACATCGCCCGTACCATCTATGGTTGTAGTGACCGTTCCGCAATCTTTCACACGAACACGGATATCTCCTGTGCCACCAATCGACAACTTCACGTCGGGCACTTTGACCATAAACATCTTGATATCTCCCGTGCCATCAAGAGACGCTTTGACTGACATGGCTTCGAGATATCCTACCTTTTAAGCTGCCCGTTCCATCGACTTCTCCTTTGAAATTATCGCAGATTAAGGTATCAATTTGTAGGTTTCCAGTCCCCTCAAGAGAAGCTTTCAGTTGGTCGGTATCAATCTTTTTTGCCTTAAATTCGCCTACACCTTCGTTCTCAACCTCCACAAGATTGGGGCTACTTAGATAGACCTTGACGCCTTGACCAGCATTACCAAACAACCTACAAACTATTAGATCCGACTGTTGTTATAACGAGTTTATCGCCTTTAAAATCAACTCTTATAGCCTCAACTGCAGCTTTCGAGCCCACAATTCGAATGCTTAAGGAATCTGATTGCGTATAGATGACATCACCAACTAAACCCGTTTCAATCTTTGAAAAATATTTATTTTTTTAATCAAACGCGTAACTTGTGGGCCCGTAGGTTTACCCTCCATTCTGCGTATATCGTTTGATGTAATGCCACAACTCGCCATTGCAAGGAGGCTGAAAAGACTGAATGTTAATAGAAAGATACGTTTCATAATCATCATTTTAATTATTAATTATACCACTTAGACGCAACAAAAAAATAAGAAAAAGTTGCAGGAAAACAAGAAAAAAATAAATATTAATTCGAATAATCAATAAAGAAAAAAAGTAAGCCACAGCTACAATCACCTGACAAACAGAACGAGCTTTTTATTCATATACAGAACGAATTTTCTTCCGAAACAATATCCTATAAAACAAAGTTCAATTTCATTGAATTAATAGGCAAGAAAACAAGGATACATCTTGCAGCCTCATTCAGGTTTATTCAAGAAAAACACTTCAAAAACTCAGCCGTCAGAATCATCTTAATTCATGACAAAAAAATAAAAACAAACGCATCAATCCACACACTTCTTATCGCAAACTCACACAATTCACCTTGTAACGACTATGATTTTACGCTGTAAAAGCTATCAAATTACACGACAATATGACACAAATCACATGCAAGAGTTCTGTGTTGAGCCACCACTTAGTAAGCGCCTGAGAAACAGGATGTTTTCCATTCATTAGAAGAAAGAGTAACATTCACTGCCTGTTCCATAGCAAAGAATGTAACATACTGAATCAAATTTAAATTCAAGTTGAAATAAATCAACATATCAACACATACTCTTTCATAAACAAACAACGACCAACAAGCCAAAAGAAATATAGACTTTGCACCTTGATGATTATTCTCTAAGAAAATATTGTCCCACACTTGGTTTCATTTGTCCATAGAATAGCCACCATGAAAAGAGGCAAGACAAATGACCATCCTCGTTGAAAAGTTTTTCAAAATAATCGTGTAAAAACTTCAACTTTCGTTTTGTCTTCTTCACTTTTTTACTATCTTTGCACATAATATATATTGAGACAACAAACGAAATGAGCAATATAGAGCCGACTCATGTACTGACACAGACCGTAAAAAGAACTGTCGGAGACCGACACTTTGAAAGGTTTGTGCCATCATCATCATGACGGTTATCCGTTACCTTCAGGCAAAGCGCTTGAAGAAATCGTTGAATTGTCGCGTGCAATCATCTTTCCTGGATACTATGGAAAGTCATCTGTCAACACACAAACCATCAAATATCACATTGGAGTCAATGCAGAACGCATGCAAAAGCTGCTTTATGAGCAGGTTTTGGCAGGTCTTTGCTTCGGTGATATGTGTGAGAAACCCGATGATAACAAGTTTATCGAGCTGCGAAAACAGGCTGAAACAATCTCTATAAAGCTTGTTTCCTTGTTGCCACACATCCGTAATCTGCTGGCCACCGATGTTGAAGCAGCCTATAACGGAGACCCCGCTGCCGATAGTTATGCTGAGATTATCTCGTGCTATCCCGTCATTAAGGCGCTGACAAACTATCGAATTGCACACGAACTTTATGAGATGCACGTGCCGTTGATACCGAGAATGATTACCGAAATGGCTCATTCTGAGACAGGAATTGACATTCATCCAGGTGCTAAAATCGGTGAATACTTCACGATAGACCATGGTACTGGTGTTGTCATTGGTGCCACTTGTATTATCGGAAAGCATGTAAAGCTCTACCAAGGAGTAACACTTGAGGGCCAAGAGTTTCCCCTTAGATAAAGATGGAAAAGCCAATAAAAGGCATCGCACGTCACCCCATTTTAGAAGACAATGTGGTGGTATATTCAAACGCAACTGTACTGGGTCGCATCACCATTGGTAAGAGTTGTGTCATCGGAGCGAATACATGGGTGATGGAAGATATGCGCCCCAAGACTAAGAAATACAAGAAAAATAAAGAAAGATATAATAGATATTCAATACAACAATGGAACAGGAATTTGAACTCATTGCCAAGACTTTCATGGGACTTGAACCCGTTTTGGCTCAAGAGCTCACCCAACTGGGTGCCAATAATGTACAGACTGGACGTCGAATGGTGTCGTTTACAGGAGATAAAGAGATGATGTATCGCGCCAATTTCCAACTACATACGGCCATAAGAATCCTCAAACCAATCGCTCATTTCAAAGCCCGCTCGGCTGAAGATATGTATGATGAGGTGAAGAAAATAGACTGGAGTAAATATATTGAGAAGGGAAAGACCTTCAGTGTTGATTCAGTTGTCTACTCAGAAGAATTCAGAAACTCGCGCTTTGTCACATATAAAGTGAAGGACGCCATTGTTGATCAATTCCGTGAAAAGACTGGAATCAGACCGAACATCAGTGTGAGTAACCCTGACATTCGACTCAATATACACATCGCTGAGGATAAAGCAACGCTAAGTCTTGACTCAAGTGGCGAGAGCCTTCATCGCAGAGGATATCGCCAAGAGAGTGTAGAGGCGCCATTAAATGAAGTTCTTGCCGCTGGAATGATACTCATGAGTGGCTGGAAAGGGATTCAGATTTCATCGATCCCATGTGTGGTTCGGGCACAATCCTCATCGAAGCAGCGCTCATCGCACGTAATATCAGTCCGGGAGTATTTAGAAAAAGAATTTGCATTTGAGAAGTGGCCAGACTATGATCAGGACCTCTTTGACCGGATATATAATGATGATTCGCAAGAGAAAGAATTCAATCATCACATCTATGGCTATGACATTGACATGAAAGCGGTTAATACTGCTCGTTTGAATGTTAAGGCTGCAGGTCTTTCTCAGCTTATAACCGTAGAACAACAAGATTTCAAGAACTTCAAGAAACCAGCCGAAAAGAGTATTATAATCACTAATCCTCCCTATGGAGAACGCATCTCAACACCAAACCTTTTGGGGACTTATAAGATGATAGGTGAACGATTAAAGCACGAGTTTGGAGGCAATGAAGCGTGGGTTTTGAGTTATCGTGAAGAATGCTTTGACCAGATTGGTCTTAAGCCCAGCATCAAAATACCTCTTTATAATGGTAGTTTGGAGTGTGAATTCCGCAAATATTCGCTCTTCGATGGCAAGATGAAAGAGTTCAGAGCAGATGGAGGCATCGTGAAAACTGCTGCAGAAAAGAAAGAGATGGCACAGAAACATCGCTTTAAAAAGAATCGGGAATTCACGAAACGACTTGAAGAAGAGAGCAGCAATGAAGAGGGAGATATTCGTAATTTCACCTTCCACAAGCATGAGATTGATGGCTTCTCGGGACGCAAAAAGCGTACAACAAGAGACCATGACGATAGCCATGACAATGAGAACCGACGTGGAAAACGTGGTAATTCTTTTGGAGGTCGTGACGAAAGAAAAGGAAACAAACGATTTGATAAAAGGCAGTAAACGAAACGGATTCAATAAAGGAAGATCACATTTTTGATGAGGGAAGATTAAGCCATGAGAAAGATTTTTCACACTGATATTGACAATGGTTGCCGCATTAACTGTACATGCACAAGAGTTAAAGCCTTTGACTTTAGAGGACTTAAACTTTGGAGGAACGAACTATCATAACATGGTTCCCAAGACACGTTACACCACTTGGTGGGGTGATGAGCTTGTGCACTTGGATACAGAAGAATGTTTTCTCGTCAATAAATCGACGGGAAAAGAAAGTCAATTGTTTACACTCTCTGAATTAAATCAGTGGAGCGGTATGAAACTTCGACACCTTTATAACCTTAGTTTCCCTGAAAGTGGGAAGTCATTGGTATGGCTTAATGACGGGAATGAACGCATGTTGTTCGACTGGAAGCACAAAAAGGCAATATGGAAAGGTAATATCAGTATGGCGAAAAGGTGCGCAAGCACAAGACTTTAACAGTGTTTCGAAAGCGTTAGCCTACGTAAAAAGACAACCAACTTCACGTCATTGATGCACACGGAAACGACCATCAGCTGACCACAGATGGTAGTCGTGAGATTGTTTATGGACAGAGTGTGCACCGCAATGAGTTTGGAATTACGGGTGGACTCTTTTGGAATCACGATGGCACTCGATTGGCTTTCTATCGTATGGACCAAAGCATGGTGAGCGATTATCCACAAGTTGACATTCCAGAACTTGACTGGAAACCTTCTAATGGACAAAGCCGCATGGCCAAAGCAGACCCAGATAAATATCCCATGGCTGGTGAAACCATTCACAAAGTGACTGTAGGCGTGTATGATTTAGCTACAAACAAGATTACATATCTTGCCGCAGGAGATCCCACTGACCGTTATTTCTCGAATATAAGTTGGGCACCTGACAACAAAACGCTATACATGTTTGAACTTAATCGCGACCAAAACGATTGTCGTTTGATGAGTTATAACACGATTACGGGACAGCCAATAGCAGAGATTTACCATGAGACGGATTCAAAATATGTTGAACCTCTCCATCCGATTACATTCATTCCTTGGGACAACAACAAGTTTATCTTGTGGAGCCAAAAGGATGGTTACATGCATCTTTACCTATATAATAAGGAGGGAAAAGCACTTCGTCAGCTCACAAAAGGAAAGTATGTAGTCCTTGCTCTTTTAGGTTTCGATGCCAAGAACAAACGTATCTTCATCGAAAGTAATGCTTGTAGCCCAATACAAAAGAATCTCTTTGCGATTGACTTTGCGTCAGGAAAGCAAACACTTCTTGACGTAAATGGGAAAGGATGGCATTCAGGCAGCTTGAGTAAGAGTGGTAATTATATTGTTGATAATTATCAAACACCGGATATTCCCCGTAATATTGCGATTGTAAATACAACAAACGGCAAGTCAATTAGCTACTTTAAGGCGGCTAATCCATGGCAAGGCTACACTGTTCCAACGTATGAATGCGGCTCGATTAAGGCAGCTGATGGCGTAACAGACCTCTACTATCGAATGGTTAAGCCTCTAAACTTCAATCCAAACAAGAAATATCCCACCATTGTTTATGTCTATGGAGGGCCTCATGCCCATAATGTTGATGCACGATGGCACTATAGTAGTCGTGGATGGGAAACCTATATGGCTGAACACGGCTATCTTCTCTTTATCTTAGACAATAGAGGAAGCGAGCACAGAGGCAAGGAATTTGAACAAGTTACCTTTAGACATTTGGGCCAAGAAGAAATGAAAGATCAGATGGAAGGAGTCAAATTCCTAAAGTCTTTGCCTTATGTTGATGCACAACGCTTAGGAATACATGGCTGGAGTTTTGGTGGTTTTATGACTATTAACCTTATGACTACCTACCCAGATGTATTCAAAGTCGGCGTAGCGGGTGGCCCAGTAATCGATTGGAAGTGGTATGAAGCCATGTATGGAGAACGATATATGGACACGCCTGAAGCCAATCCACAAGGTTATGCAGCATGTAGCTTGCTGCCAAAAGCTAAGAATCTTAAGGGAAAACTTGAGATAATCATTGGTCTTAACGACCCCGTTGTCGTACCACAACATGCTTTTTCTTTCTTGAAGGCATGCATAGCAGCAGGAACACAGCCTGACTTCTTCGTCTATCCAGGCGAGCCTCACAACATGAGAGGACATCAGAGTGTGCATCTGCACGAACGAATCAGCCAGTATTTCTTTGATTATTTAAAATAGATTCCAATCATGAGACTATTATTATTGGGTGGAGGTGGCCGCGAACATGCCTTAGCATGGAAGATAGCCCAAAGCAAAAAGTGTGATAAGTTGTATATTGCTCCGGGCAATGCCGGCACAGCTGACTGCGGAGAAAACGTCAACATCAAGGCTGATGACTTTGAAAAGTTAAAGGACTTTGCTGTTGATCACCACGTCGATATGGTCGTTGTAGGTCCTGAAGACCCTTTAGTTAAAGGGATTTATGACAACTTTAAACAAGATAAACGCACGCAAAACATCCCCGTAATTGGCCCATCTAAAGCCGGAGCCGTACTTGAAGGAAGCAAAGATTTCGCTAAAAACTTCATGCAACGGCACCATATTCCAACAGCAAAGTACAAGACATTTGATGGTAACAGCCTTGAAGAGGGACTACGATTTCTTGAAACTTTGCAACCACCTTACGTCTTAAAAAGCGGATGGTTTGTGTGCAGGAAAAGGTGTTTTAATACTCCCTAATCTTGAAGAAGCAAAGAAAGAACTTCGTGAAATGCTTGGAGGAATGTTTGGAAATGCCAGTGCACAAGTGGTCATTGAAGAGTTTTTATCAGGTATTGAGTGCAGCGTTTTTCATCTTAACTGATGGTAAACACTACAAGATTCTGCCTGAAGCTAAAGACTATAAACGTATTGGTGAGCACGACACTGGGCTGAATACAGGAGGCATGGGCAGTGTTTCTCCTGTTCCATTTGCAACCAAAGATTGGATGAAAAAGGTTGAAGAACGAATCATCAAGCCTACAGTTGATGGATTATCTCACGAAGGAATAGACTATAAAGGCTTTATTTTTCTTCGGCCTCATCAATGTTAATGGTGAGCCAATGGTTATCGAATATAACTGCAGAATGGGCGATCCCGAGACAGAAAGTGTTATGCTTCGTCTGAAAAGTGACATCGTAGACCTCTTTGAAGGCGTTGCCGCCGGTGACTTAAATCAAAGAGAAATAGCGTTCGATGAACGTGCTGCAGTCTGTGTTATGCTTGTTAGTGGAGGCTATCCTGAAGCATATAAGAAAGGCTATCCTATCACAGGAATCGACAAAGTAGAGGGAAGTATCGTCTTTCATAGTGGTACTGCCAGCAAAGATGGCCAGATTCTAACGAATGGCGGGCGTGTCATTGCCGTTTCATCTTATGGGAAAGATAAAGCCGAAGCCCTGCAAAAAGAGTTTTAATGAGGCCCAAAAAAATTCAGTTTACTGACAAATATTTTAGAAGAGATATAGGCAAAGACCTTTAAATGGCAAGTAAAAGAAGACAGGAAAGAATAGCAACAAGCAGACTGACACTGCCGATAACAGTTATTTACGGCATTGTTATTACGTTGGCTGCAGGCACCATCCAGCAAGGACTCTGGGTGCAAGCAGCCAGCCTTTTCATAGCAACTGAAATGATTGCAATACTCAACAATCGCTATTCGCTCATCAGAGTGTATAGTCGTATGCTGTCATGCACGTATCTTTTGCTATCTGCTATGGTGTGTTTTCGAACGAGTTCAACAGATGGAACGATTGTAACGCTCTGTACTATTGCTTTCTACCTGTTCCTGTTTCAAGCCTATCAAAATCGTTATGGGGCTGCCTCTATCTTCTATGCCTTTACAATGATTGGCATTGCGAGTATCTTCTTTGTAAAGATTCTCTATTTCGTCCCCTTCCTTTGGATAGCACTCATAGGCTTCATTTTAGCCTTTAGCCTACGCACTTTCATAGCCTCAATCTTGGGATTACTATTCCCTTATTGGTTTGTTGCAGGCTATGCAGTCTACACCAACAGCCTTCCGAAGTTGTGGACACACTTCTCCGACCTTGCTGTTCTATGCGATTTCAGTTACTATCATCAAGTAACCGAACACCAAATTGTTACATTTTCATTCATTGCCATACTTGGATTAGCCGGTATAATCCATTTCCTTCGCAACAGTTATAAAGACAAAATAAAGACCAGAATGTTCTATGAGACATTCATAATGATGCAGGTTGTGACGACTATCTTCATCGTCTTACAACCCCAACTCTATGGTTTTCTTATTCACATCATGATTATTACGACAGCAATATTATTCGGACACTTCCTCGCTTTGACGCGAACGTGGTTTACAAACATTGCATTCCACGTTGTCATTGTATTGATATTGCTGCTCACAGCCTATAATTTATGGATTCCATCATTGCTTTTTTTAATTGATTGGGGCTATTTAGGTATGCTGCTATCTGCCTTTCTTGCAGGTAGTTTTTTCCCTTTCAGTAGCGAAGCTGTCATGTTAGGTTTGCTTGCTGCGGGACTGAAACCATGGCCTCTTATACTATATGCCACTGTAGGAAATGTATTGGGCGGACTCTTCAACTATGCCATTGGACACATGGGACGCATGGATTGGATAGAGAATTATCTGCATGTCAAGCCAGCAAGTCTTCAGAAAGCACAACGCTTTATGGCTGGAAGGGGCGCATGGATGGGCTTCTTTGCCTTTCTGCCGATTATTGGAAGTGCCATCACTATCGTATTAGGGTTTGATGCGTTCCAACTTGCTTATCTCGACAATTAGCATTACAGCAGGAAAGTTTGCACGTTATGTTATCTTGGCTTTCTCGGCAATTACACTGACCTCTTGCAGCTTTTTCGTCTCCCCAAACCAGTCAACAAATCACAGTATCCATAGAGCCTTTGCGATACTTTACAGAGCAAATTGCTGGCAATCGGTATAAAGTTGTGACGATGGTTCCAGGTGGAATGAGTCCAGAAACCTATGAACCAACAGCCCAACAGATGATGGCCCTCAATGAAAGTACACTCTATATAAAGGTTGGACAGATTGGTTTTGAACGCACATGGATGTCAAAACTCAAAGCCAATGCACCTCATACACGCATTGTTGACACGTCAGTAGGCATCACGCCGGTAAAGACTTTGAATGGTATAATAGACCCACATACATGGATGAGTTGCCGTAATGCCCGACAGATTGCATACAATATCTTCAATGCTTTGAAACAAACGAACGCAAAGGATAGTGCATATTATAGGGCAAATCTTAATAAATTGCTCACAAAAATTAAAGCAACAGATCAAGAAGTCAACAAGCTTTTGGCAGGTAAAACAAAAGCGTTCTTGATCTATCACCCTATCCTAACCTACTTCGCTCGCGACTATCGGCTTACTCAAATACCCATAGAGGAAGAGGGACGCGAGCCAAGTGCCAACCAATTACAAAGCATTATACGCTTAGCAAAGCAACAAAAGATTAAAACATTATATATCCAAAAGCAGTTCAATAACCGCAATACGGAGATTATTTCGAAAGACTTGAACCTCCCATCTACGGCTATTGACCCGCTAAACTATCATTGGAATCAACAAATGATAACCATTGCAAAAGCCTTGAAATGAGTCAACCCATCATCAAATTACAACATATTACCGCGGCATATCCTGAGAAAACTGTGCTCAAAAACGTAAATCTCACCGTCTATGATGACGATTATTTAGGGATTATTGGACCCAATGGAGGCGGTAAAACAACACTCATCAAAATCATGCTCGGCCTGATGAAGCCAAAAGAAGGACTGATTTCGTTCTATAAAAACGGGCAAAAAACAGACCATATTTGCATGGGATATCTCCCTCAATACACGAATATTGATAAGAACTTCCCCATAAATGTTGAAGATGTTGTAGTCTCTGGACTTAAGAAAAAGCTATTTGGCAAGTACACAACTCAACAACTTCAGCAAGCAAAACAAACGATAGAACAAATGGAACTCAATGCACTTAGACACCAACCCATAGGTACATTGAGTGGAGGCCAACTGCAACGAGTGCTCTTAGCGCGTGCCATTGTGCAGCAACCTGACGTACTTATACTTGACGAACCTAACACTTATATTGATAAACGCTTTCAAGAACAGATGTATGAGATGTTAGCTGATATCAATCATCAGTGTGCTATAGTCATGGTTAGCCATGATATTGCCGAGATACTCAATAATGTTAAGCACATTGCTTGCGTTAATGAAGGACTGCATTACCATGAAACGACAGACTTACCACAAGAGAAATTGGAGGAACATTTCCTCAAAATATAATTGCGAATAACAGATATTGTAATATAAAATCATATTCTTCGCTCAGTAAATAAAAAGGATATTAAGAACAAATAGCTAATCCGTCCTAAAACCAAATAAAAATCAAGTAAGAAGACCATTAAAACGTGTTGGAAAACGCAATTTCATTGACAAAACAAGACAAAAAGCAAGGGCTTTTACATGTCGTTTTTGTAAGAATTAACACTAATAAAAGCACTACTTGAACACTGATAAAATAGAAAGATAAATCATGCGAATAGTCTAAACATAGATTATTTTTGCATGCTTTTCGCAACACATTTCACCTATTTTTGGATAGTAATCTCTATCAAAAACACTTCGCTATTTGCATCAAACAGACGCCATGAATTGCGTTAGATTACTCGATGATATGACGCAGATGACAAACCATTTCACCATAAAAACAGGCTATAAAAAGAGACAAAGTTCATACTCATTTGATTTTTCAATAGCTTACAAAAAAACTCATCAAAAACTCACGTATTATCCATTAAAAGTTCCTCCGCATAAAAATATCGTCACTATTTAAAAGGCATTGTAAAGTTAAATGATTAGTATTTAGTTGCCTTATAAATCAACAAAAAGATAGAAGATGATGTAAATTCAATAATAAAAACAAACAGAACGAGAAAGAAATATCATTTGAGCCATATAATTAAAATATTAGCTGCAAAAAGCAGGATAAAAGGTCCCGAAAGAAGGCAAAAACTTATGGTCAACACTGACATTTCACTGACTAAGCGCTTAAAAAAAGTGAAATATAAGCAGTTTATACTCCATTGAAAGACGACTTTTACATGAAATGTATTATCTTTGCACTACTATTTCGAAATAATACATTCTATAAATAAATGAAACAGTACAAGTTAGTAGACAATTTACTGGGGTGGCTTGCTTTTCTTAATTGCCGCAGTCGTTTATTGTTCTACAATCGAACCGACAGCCAGCTTTTGGGACTGTCCTGAGTTTATCACTACAGGCTATAAGCTTGAAATTGGGCATCCACCTGGGGCACCATTCTTTATGCTTACAGCCAATCTTTTTCTCGCATTTTGCAAGTAATCCTTCAGAAGTTGCACGCATGATCAACACCATGAGCGCTCTATTGAGTGCCACAACGATCATGTTTCTCTTTTTGGACGGTGACCCATCTGACGAGAAAACTAATACTGAAAGACTGGAATGAGCTGACAACAGCAAAGACAATTATCATCGAAGGAGCTGGACTTGTCGGGGCACTCATTTATACTTTCAGTGATACTTTTTGGTTTTCAGCCGTTGAAGGCGAGGTTTATGCCTACTCATCTGCCTTCACCGCAATCGTATTCTGGCTCATTTTGAAATGGGAAGACCATGCAGACGAACCACATAGTGACCGCTGGCTCGTGCTGATTACCTATATGACAGGCCTTAGTATCGGTGTGCACTTGTTGAACTTACTATGTATTCCGGCCATCGTTCTTGTGTTCTGTTATCGCAAGTTCCCAAATATTGAGTTGAAAGGCTCATTGATTGCGCTGTTCTTCTCATTCGTTCTTGTAGCTGCAGTGCTTTATGGCGTCGTGCCAGGAATCATTACTGTGGGCGGATGGTTTGAGCTTTTGTTTGTCAATGTGCTTGGATGTCCGTTCAATACTGGTGAGATTATCTACATCATTCTACTTGTAGCAACGGTTCTTTGGGCTATTTATGAAAGCTATTCTGACCGAAACGAGAAGCTGAGTAACATTTCGTTTACCGCTGCAGTGGCTATGCTTGGCATCCCATTCTATGGATATGGCTGGTCATCTGTATTCATAGGAGTAGTTATTCTCACGATACTTTGGTTTGTATTAAACTACAAACGAACGATTAATAAGAAAAGAGTCAGCTTCGTAACTGCACGCATTAAGAACACAACTTTATTGTGTATGTTAATGCTTATGATTGGATATTCGAGCTATGCCCTTATAGTTATACGCTCAACGGCTAATCCTCCTATGGACCAAAACTCGCCAGAAGACATCTTCACTCTTGGCAGTTATCTCAGTCGTGACCAATATGGTGACAGACCATTAGCCTATGGTCAGGCCTACACTTCACAGGTTGCACTGCAAAACGACGGTAAGATGTGCAAGCCAGTAATGAGTGAAGGTGCGCCAATCTATGCTCGAAAGGAAAAGAAAAGCGCTGATGAGAAAGACTCATACTTTGTTGTTAGTCACAAGAATAAATACGTATTTGCGCAGAATATGGTATTCCCGCGCATGTATGAGCAGAAATATGCCCAGGCGTATGAAGACTGGATGGGCGGTGTTGACGGTTCGGAAGTGCCGTATGATCGCTGTGGTGAGCCAATGACGGTTAAGATGCCGAGCCAAATAGAGAATCTACGTTTCTTCTTATCTTACCAATGTAACTTCATGTATTGGCGCTACTTTATGTGGAACTTCGCTGGACGTCAGAATGATATACAAGGTAATGGTGAGCTTGAACACGGCAACTGGATTACTGGTATTCCTTTTATTGACAATGCACGCTTAGGAGATCAAAGTAAACTTCCAGCCGATTTACAAAATAACAAAGGCCATAACGTGTTCTATTGTCTTCCACTCCTTCTGGGAATCATAGGACTTTTCTGGCAAGCTTGGCGTGGAAAACGAGGTATTCGCCAGTTCTGGGTTGTGTTCTTCCTATTCTTTATGACAGGATTGGCTATTGTTATCTATCTTAATCAGACGCCAATGCAGCCACGAGAACGTGATTATGCTTATGCAGGTTCATTCTATGCGTTTGCTATTTGGTGTGGAATTGGTGTGGCAGCTATTTATGATTTGCTAAAGAAATACCTACATATCAATGAAAAGGTACTGGCATCTGTCGTTTCAATCTTAGCGTTGTTGGTTCCTATTCAGATGGCAAGTCAGACCTGGGATGACCATGATCGTAGTGGAAGATATACTTGTCGAGACTTTGGTCAGAACTATTTGATGACCCTACAAGACAAAGGTTTCCCAATCATCTTTACCAATGGAGACAATGATACGTTCCCACTTTGGTATAATCAAGAGGTAGAAGGCGTCAGAACTGATGCCAGAGTATGCAACCTAAGCTATCTCGCTACCGACTGGTACATTGACCAAATGAAGCGACCTGCCTATAATTCGCCTGCGGTTCCAATCAGTTGGCCTCGTATTGACTTCTGTTCGGGGACAAATGATTATATCACTGTGCAGCCAGAGGCAAAGAAACAGATCCTTCAGTTCTATAAGGATAACCCACAACAAGCTAAGGCTCAGTTCGGAGATGAACCGTTTGAACTGAAGAATATCATGAAGTATTGGGTACGATCTAAGGATAATGACATGCACTTTATACCTACAGATACGGTCTATGTAACTATAGATAAGCAGGCCGTTAGACGCAGTGGAATGCTCATGCAGACTGATTCTATCCCCGACAAGATGGTGATTTCTCTCGCAGGAAAGAACGCTTTGTACAAGAACGACCTAATGATGCTTGAGATGATTGCCCAATGTAACTGGACGCGTCCTATCTATGTAGCTCTCACTGTGGGTGAAGATAACTACATGAATTTAGGGAACAACTTCGTACAGGAAGGCCTTGCAAACCGCATTACGCCATTCACGACGAATATAGATGGTAAGGTTGTCAAGGGAATGACTAACTTTGACACAGCCAAAACCTATCGAAACCTAATGACGCGCTATAAGTTTGGTGGCTTAAAGACTAAGGGACTATATATCGATGAAACAGTAATGCGTATGTGTTATACCCATCGTCGTCTCTTTGCTCAGCTGGCAAAACAACTCATTATGGAGCATAAAGATAAACAGGCACTGGCTGTTTTGAATAAATGTTTAGCTGAAATACCGGCTTATAACGTGCCAAACAACTACGTAAGTGGTAGCCTTGATCTTGCAGAGTGCTATGCAATATTGGGTCAAAAGGCTAAAGCTAAGGAATTGTTTAACGACGTTTGGAACAACTCTGCACAGTATATGAATTGGTATTTGAGCCTCGACAGCAACCATTTTGCCCAGTCTATGAGTGACTGTCTACGCGAAATGTCAATCATGCAAGAGTGTAATAGAGTGGCAAGTATCATAGATCCGAAGCTCGCTCAACGCACAGGACATCAGTTCCAGAGTCTGTTTAATATGTATCGCGGCAAAGGTGGCGTGCTGCCTAACCAGAATAATTGACGCAAAATTAAGCTAACAAGCGATGATAATAGAGCAACCTGCGAAATGGTTACGCTGGATTTATCCCGGTGCGACTTGGAGAATGGACCCTAACGAACATGCAGTTTATCTCACGTTTGACGATGGTCCTATCCCCGAGTCGACACCTTTCATCCTTGAAACGCTTAGAAAATATAATGTCAAAGCTACCTTTTTTATGGTTGGAGAGAATGTGTTGAGATACCATGACCTCTATAATCAAATCATCAATGATGGTCATCGAGTGGGTAATCACACCTTTAACCATATAGGATCTTTCAAACATTGGACAATCACCTACGCCATTAATACTCATAAAGCCGATGAACTCATCCACTCAAACCTATTCCGTCCGCCCCATGGATGGATGAGAATGTCAGTCTATTGGTGGATGAAAAGAAGGTATCGGATTATCATGTGGGACCTCGTTACACGCGATTATTCTAAATGGTTGACTGCAAAAGATGTGATAAGAAACGTAAAAAGGTATGCAAGGAATGGCTCAATCATCACGTTTCATGACTCTTTGAAGAGTATCGATAAACTAAAGACAGCCTTACCTGAATCAATTGAATGGTTAAAATCGCAGGGATATGAATTCAAGACCTTTGAATAAACAAGACCTTACGAATGAAATCAAAGCCGAAGCACTGCGCCTCGGCTTTTTTGCTTGTGGCATAGCACGTGCTGAACACGTTGATAAAACGACAACAGACCATATCAACCGCTGGCTCAAAGAAGGCAAATATGCCAACATGGAGTATATGGCGAACTACACAGATAAACGACTTGACCCCCGATTATTAATGGAAGGAGCAAAGAGTATCATTTGTGTTGCGTTGAACTATGCCCCACAACACAAGTTCAATGAAAATGAATTTCATCTCGCTTCCTATGCCCTTGGTTTGGATTATCATGATATAATGAAAAACAAACTGCGTCAATTGGCCGCACGATTTGACTTTAATGACGCACTAAAAATGCCTCAAATCAGAGCGTAAAATGTGCCGAATCTTTGTTGACACTGGCCCCATATTGGAACGCTATTGGGCTGAAAAAGCAGGATTAGGATGGGTTGGTAAGAACCATCAGCTTATCATTCCACACGCCGGAAGCATGTTTTTCTTGGGCGAGATCATTGTAGATGAAGAGCTTGTTTATGACCAACCAGCCAAGAATCGCTGTGGAAACTGCCACCGATGTATTGATGCTTGTCCAACAAAAGCGATTGATGAAGGGCGTGAAATCAATGCCGAGAAGTGCCTTTCTTACCAGACAATAGAGAATAGAGAAAGTCTATCTGAAGAGGCTTCTGCCTCAATCGGCAACACCATCTATGGCTGTGATGCCTGCTTAAAGGCTTGTCCGTGGAATAAATTTGCCACACCTAACGACACACCCGAACTTCAACCCAAAGCAGAACTCATGCAAATGACGCGACAAGAATGGGAGATTCTCAGCGAAGAGGATTATCAAAAACTCTTCAAAGGGAGTGCCGTTAAACGGGTGAAATATAAGGGATTGATGCGAAATATTAAGGCTGCGGCTTGCTATTCTCAAGGAAAAACACCTACCTTTATCCACGAAAACAAAGGACAATGAACAAAAAAATAAATAGTTATAAGGCTGTGGCTGCGTTGACAAGAGCATTCTTTGAAGCCTATACAAACGGCATTTTAGATGGCTCAACAGAGGCAAACAACAAAGAGAACAAACGTTCTCCACAAGCTGTTAAGCAAGCCATGCTCGAACATTATGAAGAAATTAATCAGCAGTTCTTCACGGTGATGTTTCCTGCTTTGACGCTACTCAATTATCAAGATGAACAGAAAATGCAGGAGAAGCTCAAGGAAGCAAGTGCTGAAAAAGCCTTAAATGTTACAGAATATCTACGATTTGCTTGCAAAACAGATAAACTTTTTCAGGCCCTTTTGAGTGAATATAGACGCAATTTTACTATGCTTTTGCAAGGTAAAATGACAACACTTCATGAGCACATTAAAGGCTATCCACGAGGTTTGCAGCTTTCTGTTATAGACGAACAGAAGGCTATCGTCATTATGGTTCGGGTGATTTTAAAGGCCTATGCCGCAGGGATAAAAGCAACAAAAACAAGTCATCACGCTTTCAATCAAGCTACAATCTATCGCATATTGCTGATAAACATACAATTGTTACTCAATGATTGTGCATTCAAATCAAACGAAGAAGATCTCATACTGCTATTCCAAGAGGCATGCGGAAACGAAAACAATCTCAATGTTTTATTCAATTCGTTGGATGAAATCTATGAAGAATTAGCACAAGAAGAGGGACTTTACACACACAATGAGCAAGGAAATTAGAAAAGAAGCACTACGAAACAGCAAGCTATATCACCATATTAAGAAGGTCACTCAGCTTGCAGATGGATATTATCTCGATTTTGTCATCGGATTAATCCCAGGTGGTTTCGGTGACATTCTCGGTGGCTTGTTCTCTCTTTCGCATGTTTACTTTTGGCCTATTCAAGCTCCGTTCTATTCCTTTGACATTGGCTTTATTGAACAATATGCTTCGCGATGTCTTCCTTGGCATGCTACCTTTCTATGTAGGAGATGCCATTGACTTCTTCTATAAGTCCAATAAGAAGAATATGGCACTGATAGAAGGTTTTGTGAATGACGACAAACAAATCATCCAGCAAGTCAACAAGAAAGCCATTCAAGCTGCAATCGTATTCTTTTTTGCTGATAGCCGGCATCATGCTCCTACTTGGGTTATTGGTTCTGTTGGCAAACAAAATAGGTAGTATTCTATTTACATAAATAAGAACATAGATGAAGACCATAGCTGTTATTTCCCTTTTTCTGCCTCTCATTAATGGCATGTACGAAGAAAAATACATATCAAAGATATTGGTTTCCACAGTGATACGGTCTATTATGAAGGACACCCTTTTACAGGTGAAATATGGACATCGGATGACACTACAAGTTGTGTTGTCACAGAAGAAGGCGTCATGAAATCACTTACATTCTATCATTCAAAAGATAAGCATGCAGTTGTCATGACACTAAATGACGGAATAGTATCTAAAAGTCAATGCTATGATGAACAGGGGGACTCTATTGACATCATCTCATTTGGGGTACGCTACAAAAAACTTTGGATAAAGATGTTTAGGGTACAAGGGGAATTAATCAAAGCGTATCAAAGAGACCAACCTAAAAAACAACAGGAAATCATAGTTGTTCACTAACAAAAAAAACAGTATAAACAAACAGACCTTATAAGCAACAATGATTCACTTACAAGGTCTGTTTCTGTTTAATTATGATGTAAAATGCCTGCACTTATTCATAAAAAAATAAGTCAAAAGGGCATTATTTTTCTACTGCATATCATAAACCACCTGCATGAGTTTCTTTCCTAAGGCATCAGCTTCTTCCATTGTAGAAGCCTCACTATACACGCGGATAATAGGCTCTGTGTTACTCTTTCTCAGGTGAACCCACTTGTCAGGGAAGTCAAGTTTCACGCCATCTATATCAGTTACCTGCACATCGGGTTCTTTTCCATACTGCTCTTTCACCTTTTCCAAGATTGCATCTACATCAGTTGATGGCGTAAGATCTATACGATTCTTGGCAATAAAGTATTCAGGGAACGTAGCACGGAGTTCACTTACCTTACATTTCTTCTGTGCAAGACTCGATAAGAAGAGTGCAATACCCACCAAAGCATCACGTCCATAGTGGCTCTCGGGATAGATAACTCCCCCATTTCCTTCACCACCAATGATGGCATTCGCCTCTTTCATCTTCGTTGTTACATTCACTTCACCCACTGCAGCAGCTGTATAAACACCGCCATGCTTTGTTGTTACATCGCGAAGCGCACGTGTAGAGCTTAGGTTAGATACGGTATTTCCCGGCGTGTTACTAAGCACATAGTCGGCTATTGAGACTAAAGTATACTCCTCACCAAACATCTTTCCGTCTTCACAAATGAATGCCAAGCGGTCAACATCTGGGTCTACAACTATGCCCAAATCATAGCCACCTTTTCGTATTTCGGCCATAATACCACTGAGATTTTTCTCTAATGGTTCAGGATTATGTGCAAAATCACCATTTGCTTCGCCATTAAGGAAGGTATATTCTACGCCTAAAGCATCAAGCAATTCTGGCAAAATGATTCCTCCAACCGAGTTGATTGCATCCACAGCCACCTTAAAGTGCGCTTTGCGTATAGCCTCAGTATCTACTAATTTCAATGCAAGCACACTATCAATATGGCGTTGATTGAAAGATTCTTCTTTGTATTTACCTACATGATCAACGTCGGCGAACTCGAAATCTTCCTTATCTGCTATCGCAAGCACCTCGTTTCCGTTATCTTTTGTGAGGAATTCTCCCTTGTGATTCAATAGCTTCAAGGCATTCCAATGACGTGGATTGTGGCTTGCTGTGATGATGATTCCGCCTGCAGCCTGGCTCATTTGAACAGCCAATTCAGTAGTAGGCGTGGTGGCAAGTCCCTATATTAAGCACATCATATCCCATGCCCATTAATGTACCACAAACTACATTCTTCACCATCTCTCCAGAGATACGAGCGTCTCTTCCGACAACAATCGTGTTGCTCTTCGACTGATTACTGCGACGAATAAAGGTTGCATAAGCCGATGTAAACTTAACAATGTCTAATGGATTTAATGTGTCACCAGCTCGTCCTCCGATAGTTCCTCGGATGCCGGAGATAGATTTTATTAAAGTCATAATATTTAGATTTATCTACCTTTTTGGTAAGTTAGTTCGTAAAAAAACAGGGGTAAACAGCTCCCGAAGCAACAGCCGTTCCTTGCGCTGAAGGCACAATCAGTCTCACTTTTTGCAATGCCTTGTGCCGACAATTTGCCAAGTTTGATATAAGAAAGTGGGGCCAAAAGTCCTGCCGGAACGGTAGCCGTTCCATAGACACTCTTCATTACTCCCGACTCAAATTGTGCGTAGGGCGAACCTGAAATCATTTTAACGTTCATCACATCTGGGATAGATGAAAAGGTCATGATATTGTTAGAAGAAAGCACCGAGTCTGTAAGCAGATTGGTTTCTGTGTATCTTAACAACACATTTGCAGAGGCATTGCGACCTAAAACCTCACCACTTCCACGACGAACAATTTGCATATACACACCCGAACTATTGAAAAGCACAAACTGATTCTTGGTGGTATCTGTCGTCGTATCTTGTGAAAGAAACTGTTGTTCAGTAATAACATTCACCTTATGGTCTGCAATATACTGGTTGATTGCAGCGCGTTCTTTCTTCTTTTTGTCTGCATACGTTTCAGTATCTTTGCAAGATGCAAACACAATCACACCGATAAGGCCTACGAATAAATATATTATTTTCTTCATTTCTGTCTGTTTTGTTCTTATTTATAACGTGGCAAAGTTACTAATTTCCTTACACTTTGATAGATTTCTATGATAGTTTTTATTGATATTTCCCAATTTTTAAGCTTTCAATCGGTCGGCATATTTCAAGAGCGCACGCTGCATAATCACTTCTGCTTCTTTCAAACTGCAATGCAATTTGCCTCCACTGGCATTCAGATGCCCGCCTCCATTGAAAAACTCGGCAGCCACTTCGTTGCATGGAAAATCATCAACCGAGCGCAAACTCACAAGAATCAGGTTGTCGTGTCGGTCGTCTTCACGCAATGAAACCGAAAACTTCAGCCCCTTTATACGCAGTGGTTCGTTGACAAGTCCTTCCAAATCACCTTTCACAAAATGGAATCTCTTCATGTCACGACGGCTCACTGTGAAGTAGGCGGCATGATATTCATCAAATACACACAGGCGTTCGCTCATCAAAAACCACGTAACCTGATGGCCCATTGACTATAATTGTTGAACACATTGCGATAAATTTTTATCTTTATCTATTCCCGTTGTGAGCAGCATCCCTATGATTGTATAGATTACCGGGCGCGTAGAATTATATGTAAATCCACCGGTATCGGTCATCATTCCACAATAAATTGGAGCCGCAATCTGTTGAGTGAGCTGCTCAAAGCCACCCAATTGGCAGATAACTCGAAACACAAGTTCGCATGTGCTGCTGGCTTCGGGATGAGAAATGGTAACAATGCCGTCAATTGTTGGATTGAGATGATGATCTATCAGCACGCGTTTTGCCTTTGAAAGTGCTATGACTTCTTGAGTTCTTCAAGTCTACTCGTGTCATTAAAATCAAGACAAAACATCAAATCAGCACTTTGACAAAGTGCCTTTACCTCGTCAGTTTGTTTATCAAAACGCAACACATCATCTGTCCCAGGGAGCCATTTCAAAAAATCGGGAAAGGCATCAGGCACGATGACATGGGCCGTCTTTCCCCACTGTTTCAAATATTCCGTCCAGGCTAAACATGCTCCCAAGGCATCGCCATCAGGACTTTTATGCCCCAAAACAATAATATTTTTCGGCATCACGGATAGCCGCCTTCAAGGTTTCGACTTCCTGTTCTGTGATTAGTTCTAATTGCATAATGGGCACAAAGATAATAAAAAAAGGTTGAGAGACAACACAAAATGTGATGAGTTAAATGAAAGATGAAAGCAAAAAGGGTGCAGCACTGTTATCACAACAGCGCTGCACCACCACTTTAGACTTAGGAGTATTTATGACGATATCTATTGTATAACTGCGCCGCTGCGCAGGTTTTCGTCGCAATAAGAGTTAATTTATGAATGCGGCTTTACGCATTTCCCTAAGCTCGACAATTTTATGGTTGGTTTTTATGTTTAATCCCAAAGTTGGTATTTTTCGGTTGTTCCGCCCTCTGCTTTTCGCTGCATTCTTCCATCTCACGACGTAGCAGCGTCCATCTTTGCCCATGACCCACCCAAATTGTGGCAGGTTTGCCGTCAGCAGTCTTGCGGTCTTTTATGGCGAGTTCATATTGGCGTTTCATGCCCGCGCCCTTTGCCTTTACCCGTGTAGGTGAGCGCGCCTTCGTCATAGCCAGCCTTTTCTGCGAAGGCCGGAATGGCCGCTTTGAGCTTTTCTTCTCGTTCTTTCACAGCCGGCGACGGCTTTTTCTGCGCCGCACTCTGTTTATAGGCCGTTTTTGAAGTGGTCTATCTCCCTGATTGATTTGGTCCACCAAAGCGTTCAATCGGCGTTCGGTCTTCTTCGGTCGCCGCGAGCAGATAGCTGGCCTCAATATAGTGGCACACGGCATTGAAAAACGGCATCGGTTTGAGCGCGAACCTCAACCAGAGGGGGCAATTTTGCATCAACAACCTTCACTTGGCGATCGTTGTAGACGGTTTGAAACTTTTCGTTCACGGCCTTTAACTCTGCCGTGACAGGCGCAAGACCCAAGGCGGTCATCTCTGCTGAGAAACGCTCCAAATCTTTCAACAATCCGCGCACTTCGGCCGTTTCGGCATCAGCCGCCTTGCTTTGAATGCCTGCGTAAACACCGAGTGCCTTGTCGAGCTTTTGGGCAGCCTCTTTAACAGCTTGCACAGGCGATTTCAGTTGCACACGCACGATGCCAAAGAGGTTGGTCAGCAGTGTGTCGCGCTGTCGGTCGAGTGCTGCCATCTGTTCGGTGTGCACCGTGGCCGTGGCCTGCTTGTTTAGCTCCGTTTCTAATTCTATGCAATCGTTCCCAAGTCTTGAGCAGTTCGTCGGTGAGGTGCAACTTCACTTTGTCGCCAGCTTTTACCAATGCATAGACGTTGAACATGAATTGCAGGTGATGAGAATTGGTGTAGCGGGTGCAGCGTGCTGCATCTACCAGTTTCATTTTTGGAATTTTTACATTGAAATGTTCCATGATTTTTGATTTTTAAGTTTATTAATATTCGTGGTTCTTTACCACATCTTTTAATTTCTCTTTATCCATGCTTATGTCGTTGACAGAAGTGCTTATTTTCATTTTTTCGTGCTTATGTCGTTGACAGAAGCGACTTATTTTCATTTTTCGTGCTTATGTCGTTGACAGAAGCGCTTTATTTTTCATTTTTTCGTGCTTATGTCGATGACAGAAGCGCTTATTTTTCATTTTTCATGCTTATGTCGTTGACAGAAGCGTTTATTTTTCATTTTTTTCCGTGCTTATGTCGTTGACAGAAGCGTTTATTTTCATTTTTTCATGCTTATGTCGTTGACAGAAGCACTTTATTTTCATTTTTTTCCATGCTTATGTCGTTGACAGAAGCACTTTATTTTCATTTTTTCCAAGGCTTAGATTTTTCCCTTATCTCTCATCCCTCCCTTTTATCCCGTTAGGAACTCCCTCCCCTTTACTTCCCTTCGGTCTAGTGACCGTTGGTTCGGGGAGGGATTTCTTAGAGGGCGACACCCGTAGAGGGCAAGCGCACGGACTACTCGAAACCCTGCCGACCCTGAACCCGTAGTCGCGGCTGTGCTGCTCCACGGTGAGCGTGACCGTCTGACAAGTTCAGGGACGTACGCGCCGCCGCTGATCATTGGGGTTAGCACTTGACGACCAATAGTAGCCGCTGCTGCCAACGACGTAGCAGCTGACCAGAGTAGTAGAAACCCAAGGCGGGCAGGTAAAAGTATTTGTTTGCATCGGCTGCGGAAGGAAGAGTCTGATGATACAGACCAGTGTTAGCAGGTTGAGGTTGTGCGCCAATCTGTGCCGTCGACAGATTTCTCGGTGTCGTAATGATGCTTCGGCCTGTAATACGGACTTCTTCTTAAACCACATACCACCTTTATATAAATGACCCATAGTTGTCCATAATTCGTCATGCATCCCAACGAGGGATCGCCCATAGGCAGCGTACCAAGTCATCTCGTTCACGTTGGGAAAGTTGCACAACTCTGAGTAGCGTTGAAAGAGTGAAACCGCTGCCCTCGTGGTACTAACGATGGGTCAGTGTTGCTCTTGGGGGTAGTTTGATTGGCTAACTGTGACATAAGCGTTGGCTGACCTACGGCTCTGCCAAAGTTTCTATGTCCATTCGTGACCCTGCCCAATAATTGCTGCTGAGCATCCCACATGTAATAATGGTCGCCATCGTAGTTCTTTGACGTTAAGGTTAGCGGTCATATCGTAGTAGGTGTTCGAAGCGTATGCTGTAGATGGATATATCTTAGTTATAGTTCCTCTCATTACTGTTGCCAAGTCCTTTACCCAATAACGTACCCTTTTAAAGTATGAGTGCCTGGCTTAATCACCATGTAAGCTCCGTTAGTTGTTACGCTGGCGCTGTTGTTGGTTAGTGGGAAAGCCGTTAGTTGTAACTGCTCCACTTGTTGCTCTTTTGTCGTTAAGACTATCTGTCTGCCGTCTGTTACTGCGGAAGCGTCTCAAAGCATCCCGTTGTTGGGTTGACGGTGTAGGTCTCCGCGATATCGTTGTCGGAGCTTACTTCTACCTTTGTTAGTAACAGTTCTGTAGAATTGTGTTACTTGTGTAAGGCTGGAAGACAAGGTAAGCTGGATGATGCTCTAATTGGAAGCTAAAGGTGCCTCCTCCTACTGCTTCCTGTTGCAGTAGCAGTACCATAGTCGCCTGCAGTACCGAAATGCTCGGTGTTGTCTGGAGCGGTCTGGCTCTGGGAGCCGTTGAGATACTTACGGAAGTACCATCGCTGTTCTTGCCCAAGTAATAAACCTTATAACTTGTATTTGCAGTAAACTTGCCTGGAACTTTATACTTAAAATGCAGCTACCTTGCTCGTAGGAGCGTTCGTGCTCTTCTGCAATACGCCGTCGTCATCCTTTACGTAGATATAGTCGCCTGCCTCCCAATAGAAGTTTCCACTGTTGTAATCCAGTGACGTGCGGGTCTCGCCACCGGCCATAAAAGTTGTGAGGTTCTTGTCGTTATCCTCATTGGATTTCGTTGGGTTCTGGGGCACATCCTCATTAGCACAGGATGCAAAAGCCAAGGTCATGCCAAACACAACAGCCAAAGACTTTAGTCGTGTGGTGAATGAATGTTGTTTCATTGTTTGCTTCATCTTTACTTTGTTCGTTTTGTTAATTACTCGCTGTTAGTCGTCCCATGAAGATGTGCTTTCATCTTCTAAGTTTTCATCATTCCCATAAACCTGCTGATTTGGCATGAGCCGTTGGACCAGTCCGTGGTTTGCCTTCTTGTGCTGGCTTGGGAAAGACGTATCCATGAGATAAGTTGTTTCGTCGACTTGAATTGTCACGCACGCTGGTGCAGAATAACTCTTCTTTACTTGCTTTTTTTACTCATTACTTTATTGATTAAAATAATTGTTATTTCATTCTTATTTTTGTTCTAAGTTTAGTTTGCAAAAGGGCATAAAAAAAGCGAACAAAGGGAAACTTTGAAAAGCCCTTTGTTTATAGGGGTTACGGCACGCTTCGCGCGCGCGTAGGAAAAAATGTTTTAAAGTGTAGTTATTGGCGTGGCGCCTATATGAGAGAGAGAGAGAGAGAGAGAGAGAGAGAGAGAGAGTAGCAAATTATTTGGAACTACCAAATTATTGGTGCAAAAAGTTGCAAAAGAAATTCAAATTTCCTTGCATACTGTCATTACCTTGATATGATCATTGCTAATCTTTTCACGGCGACAAAGGTATAACAAAGTTTGGAAACAGCAAAAATAATCTGAAAAAGAAATATAAAAAATGCGCACTCCTCTATGGAGAAATGCGCATAAATGGATATCATTAAATTGGTTGTTTTACTCCGAATCATGCTACGTTTGCATGTAAAATATGCTGGAGCATGATGCAGATTATCACTTAAAACAACTTGTTCGGATAAACGCCTTCATCAATTAGCTTTTGAATTCTGTCTACAACACCCTGGCGGTCTGCAGCATAAGTTACGCCAAACCATTTGCTCGTAGTGTCAAGAACCTTAACCGTAGCCGTTTTATCACCAATGAGTTTGTTCACCATCAATGGGATAAAGAACTCTGATTTCAGGTTTGTAATGTTCTTAGGATTAGCAAGGAACTCCTTGAAATAAGCCTCACTATAATCGAAATAGTCAGGAGTGAAGCCCCAAACATTCATGGAAACAGGAGTGTTATCGGCTACAGTTACCCACTGACCTTGCTCATCTTTATACTGAACTTCGCCGTTTCTACGCTCTATTTCGGTTCGTTCTACGACAGTAGTTAAGTTGTCTTCGGCATCCTTTGAACAGATTCCACGTGCTACAGTGCCGTTATCACTCAACGTGTTTCCTACGCGAAAACCTACCATTGCGTAGCGATTCTTGCTGTCTTCTGACAACGAATTAAGGAACTTTCCGACTACCATAAAGCAGTCACGATTATAGAAATCATCACAGTTTATGACGCAAAAGGGTTCCTTAATCACATCTTTTGCCATCAACACGGCATGGTTAGTACCCCATGGTTTCTCACGACCTTCAGGAACATTAAAACCTTCTGGGAGTGCATCTAAACTCTGAAAAACAAGTTCTGCAGGGATATGTCCCTCATACTTAGATAGGATTTTTCTCCTTAAATTCAGCCTCAAAGTCTTTACGAATCACGAAGACTATCTTGCCAAATCCAGCCTGAATAGCGTCATATATGGAATAATCCATAATGGTTTCTCCATTAGGGTCCTAAGCCATCGAGCTGTTTAAGACCTCCATAACGGCTACCCATTCCGGCGGCCAAAAGTAACAAAGTTGGTTTCATTTCTTTATGTTTTAAATGATTTATTAAATGTGTCGTAAGGATAACTCAATTATCATTATCCAACATTCTCCCCTTAAAAAGGGAAGGCTGTTGACGTCTACAAAAGTACAAATTAATCGCGAAACTGCGCAGAAAAAGCATGACTTTTTATTCTGTGAAATCATTCCTTAGAATGGCATTCCAATAGCAAAATGCAGGCTATGACTGCTGCCAAAGTTTGGTAAATTGTAGAAACCTGACTTGTAAGGCAAGTGTAAACCAATGCCCCAATCAACACGAATGACAAAGAAATCTAAGTTATAACGCAGGCCGACTCCTGTTCCTAAAGCCATCTGTTGTGGCAGGATTTTTCAACTTAAGCTGACCGCCAGGATGATCTGATCTATCATGAAGCGTCCATACATTACCTGCATCAAGGAAGATTGCGCCATAGAGATTGCCAAACAATCTCGGCCGATATTCGAGATTAGCCAAGAACTTTACATCGCCCGTTTGGTCGAGATATGAAGACGTTGAGGCTGTAGGATAGTAGGCTCCTGGACCTATACTGCGCAGTGTAAAGGCTCTAATGCTGTTGGCTCCTCCTATATAAAACTGTTCACTCCAGGGTGCAACGGTCGAGTTTCCATAGGCCCATATACAGCCAAGATCAATGTGACCAACAAGTTGATTCTTACGTCCCATCTGCCAAATCTTACGGAATTCAGTTTCAATCTTAAAATATTGAGCATACGGATTCTTAAACATCTTCTTGTCGTGCTTACCCCATTTGAATCCTCCTATAACGTAACCGAGTGATAAAATATTAGCCGCCTCACTGACAGTTGTTTGCCACCATATTGGGTTTCGATAGTTCTTGGGACTTGAATAGATGTAGCTGTAACGCATTTTGGGGATGAACTGATCTTTCATCGACATCTTTAAATAAGGTGTTGTGTTGAGAAGTGCATCAAACTTTGCTGAATGTGACGACATATATTCATACTCCAAGATTAATGGAGCGAACTGATGCATTGAAGTTTCCGACGTTTGGAAAGGTGTATGAAAGCTCACCCGATGCAATGTGACGCTTAAAGAATCCTGCACGGTTTATAACGCTTGTAGAAGCTTTAACCAAGGTAGTTGGTGAACTATAAAAGTGATGTCGTGTCAAGAAAGGCATTAACATAACTGGGAATTCCAACGAAACATCACCACCATATTCATAGGAATGATTGTTATCCGACTTACCACTTGCAGAATGACCAGTTTGCCATTCATAAGAGCCTTTTAGGTTAATGTCAAGCTTTTCGCCGCCTTTGAAAGCATTACGCTTGGTGAATCCAATCACGATTCCCGGCCCCATGCGCCCACTTGTGCGTCCCGTGTAGTTGGTTTCTACATAGAAATCATAAGGCTTATCAAACAAACAATTCAACTTTAAGTCAAGCGTATCACAATGTTCAGATGAATCTCGTGGTGTAAACTGGAAATCAACCATACTAAAAAGCCCATTCCCCGTAATCTTGTTTGACGATTCTATATACTTATCATAACTGAAAAGTTCGTTTGGTCTAAGTTTTAAGTCACGGAGAATCACACTGGGTCGTATCGGCCTACGCTTCCCTTTGAAAGTGCACAGTGACCTTATGTGTTTGGATAGCGTTATTCAATGAGTCGAAGAACTGCCGTTGAAGACGCATATCAATGTTGCCAATGTACCACTTATGTAAGGCACGTGAAGGCATCGAATCTAGCCAACTGGAACTTCAACTGCACCTTACCCGGCACGAGAAGTGTATCTGCAAGGTATGAAGCATAGTCTGGTTGATAGTAGTAATAACCATTATTTCGGAAGAGATTGCTCACGCGTTTGCGTTCTGCATCAAGGGCAGATACTTCGAAGGGAGCACCTCTCTTAATCTTGGCATCAGCCATGTTGGCCCTCAACAGACTATCAGCTGAAGCGGGAAAATTGTCATAGGAGATGCTATCTAACGTGAAAAGATGTCCCATATCAACGACATATCCCAACTTGGCTTTCTTGGGATTGCGTTGTGTTATGGCTTGAAACGTGACGTTACCATGGAAATATCCGTGCGACTTTAATACCGATTCAGCGACCGAAGCACGTAGTTCTGGGTTAACCCAACTCATCAAAACAGGGGCTTTTCCAAATGATTTTGCAATCCACTTTCCTATGGGATTAGTCGCATCTGAGAATGCATTCCAAACCCAAAGTGCATAAGGAAACGGCGTACGATAATAGGAACTACCGAATAAAGCACCGTTTGGAGCACAGGCCAAAGCAGCCTCAACTTCGTCTCGAGTGGCATAGAAGTGGTCGTTAACGGTATCGCTTTTCATACTTAATTTTCGTCAATCCAACGTACAACTGATCACCATCGGGAACCTTCTTTGTCGTTGAACAAGCTGATAAAAATCAGTAAACTTGCAACGCAAACAAGATATAACAGGTTAATTCTTTTCATCACTTTCAGGTTTAGTTTGAGTCTCTACAGACGACTTTTTGGGTATTATGGGCAGCTCGGTCTTAGCCTCTTTAAATCTAAAGAGGTCTCGGAAGTGGAGCACTTTGCGTCTCCAGATAAAACCAGCTCCATATTGTCCCATGTCACCATCAAGCCAATCATAGCTATCTCTGTCGTAGAACACGCGCAGATATTTAGAAGCTGCATCGTTCAATCGATACTCTAAAGAGACATTACTGAAGAAAGTTTCATTCTGATTCAAGGCATCTTGTCCTGTCGAAAGCTTTCCGCCGACAATGATTCTTAATCGGTTGTTCCATAAACGCTTAGCAAACTTAAACGAATAGTCGGTATGTTGGTTGCCACTTCCGTCCATTGTATTATCTACTCCGAAGCTTAAGTCAAGCGTACGGAGGGCATTTCCTGCGATGCCATTTATCTGACTTTGTAGGAAAGCGCTTAGTGCGGAGTTCATAGAAAAAGGCATTTGTGTTCCCATCGGTTAAGTACATGCCCGTTGTTAACATTGTAACAGCAACCTTTCCACGTGCTTCTTTTCCCATTGTATTCAGCTGGTTTTCGACCTCCATGTCTTCAGGCGCATCAATAATAAACTCAAGTCCCATGTCATTGAGTGTCTTACTAATCTTCACTCCGCAATCAAACTCAACACTACGCCCTGCACTTCCATTTGAAGATACAGTCGCTTTATTCTTCTCTGTCGCAGTAATGTTGAGCTTAGGATTCATCGGATCGCCGTTAAATTCTATGTAACTACCATCTTGAATCGTAAAGGTCTTTTGCGGAATCACTGGTAAGGAGTACTTCATCTCACCATTACTGAGCGTATAACGCCCTGTCAATCGGAGATTATCTACCATATTATATTGCATGCGTAAGTCCCCGCCACCCATCAAATCAACATAGTTTGACTTGTCACTATTTAGTGCACAGAGGATATGTGCACTACTACTGATGTTCATTGTGAGGTCCATGTTGAAGCCAGTCAAAGGAGGACGTGTCACAACAAGCGTCTTCGCATCTTTGAAATCAGTAAATTTCACAAGCTCATCCAATTGATTATCTGTCGTAAGAGGAGAGTCTTTGAGGATATAAGTCATGTCAGTCGACCCAAGCACATCAAGCTTTCCACGCATCGAAAGGTTATCAATCGGACCGCTCATTTGTGCAAAGAAGTTAACAAAAGCCTTACCAAATGCCTCGGAACGAGCACTTTCTTCTGCATCAATAAGTAAGAAGTTAAGCGCTTGCATGCGTACATTCATGCTCATTCTATCAAGGTTTGAGAAGTCAAAGAAACCCGACATAATCAATGGACTATTGTTATGTGAGTACATCTGGAAGTTCTCAAAGAGCAACTTACTGTTTGTAATCGTCACAGGGTCATTGTCGAAACGCATCTCAATGCCATAGGGAACGCTCACTAAATAAGCAGAATCAAGATAAACTTCTCCATTGACATTGGGGTTCTTTAATGTACCTTTTAGTGACAAACTCCCCTCTGCCGTTCCCTTAAAACCTATAAGTTGCTGTGGAATAAAACCATTGACAAGGCTTAAAGGCGTACGCTCAAGCGTAATCTTTGCATCAATATTTCCTTTACCTCCCGACCGATAACTACCATTAATAAGTGCAATTTCATGACCATTCTGTGTCAACAAACCATCAACGACGTGCGAACCATCATGCTTTGGCATATAAACAAACTCGGTTCCAATATCTCCCATCGGACAATTCTCATAGATAAGACGATGTATTGTCATATCCGATGAAACCGAAAGTTCGTCTTTTGTCTGAATTAAGTGATAGTCGCCATCAAGTATTCCCGATATATTGGGCATATAAGGAACCACAGAAAAGAATATCATGGAGTTGGAATTGGTGCAATGAAATCGTTACATCCTGCAAGGCCTCTAAGTTTTCATCGTTCGTATAAACCTTCAAACCCATGCCATCAGTGGACCTTAACTCAACGTTTGCCGACACTCTTCGGTCATCACTGAGAAGCACATAGTTGCTGTCATTGACAGTAAAGTTCTTATAACCCAAAAATAGGATGCGCATCAGCCACACTGAAACGGATGCTTCGATGCTCTAATTCCGCCAGCAAAGCAACATCTACTCCAAGCTTATTATCAGCGTCGTATAGCTTTGTTCTCAGGTAAGAGCCACGCTCATTCAAACGTCCATCAGCCACAGCATGAAACACATACTGCGGGTTTTTCCTTGTTATTGATGACCTGAGCTTGGTAATTAAACTCATCATGATCAGACCGAATGCGGAACTTAATGGTATCCAACTGCATGCTATCTGCAATGAGTGAATCTATCTGTAGATTGCCATTGAGTCCCTAAAATGGGTGAAGAGTACATGTCAACATTGGCTCTTGCAAACTGATATCCATAGCGATTAAGCATGTGAACAAAGAAGTTGTCCTTTGCCACTTCTTAGGAATAAGCGCGCATTGGGCAGCCGCTTGCGCAACATCACCTGATTAATCTTGCGGTTTTTCAACTGACGTTGTAACTCTTTCATAAAGTGTTGACTCTCCGAAAGCAATCGATCATAATACCCATGCCCCTCTAAATGTAGCTGAAAATCACCACAATTAACCACAGCATGGGTGGAATCACGACGTGTAGCAACATCAAGAGTGATGTCACCGGCATGATATACCTTATTTTTATCATCGATAACAAGATTTCCTATGAAGCCTGTCAAACGATGAGTATACTTAAAATCTGATGCGAAATCAAGGCGTGCTTTCAATGAACCAGCAAAAGGCGTGTCCATCAAATGTAGTCCATAGAGGTCAGCATGAGAGAGATTGCAAGACACATTCCCCTTCAAATCACGCCGATTCAATAGTGCTTCTAACTCAATATCACCCTTTAAGTAAAGGGTTTTTACTATGAATAACTGCCTTGGCCACCCCATGTGAGATGGTGGCATCAGCCGCTATATGATCAAGAAGGTATTTATCGTAACGGAAATTCTGTATTTGTGCCTTCGCCGTTATATGTGTTCGAGGAGACTTTATGTCTGTTCCCTACGCCACGAACATTAATATTTCCAGTGAAAGCCGATAAGTTCATACGAGGCACAAAGTGCTGAATAGGGAAACGATGTGCCAGAAGTTTTGCTTGATAAGCCATGCGTTGAGCATCAAAACTCCCATCAACTTTTACACGGCCTTGACCTTGTTGTACCACAAAACGCCCCTCATAGCGCTGCATTGTAAATCTAAAACGTCCGTCAACACCCATATTATTGGGGATATTTACAGTCTGTCTGACACTCCGACTAAGCATCGCTGTAACCATATCTAAGCGTCCTGTCTTTGCATGGAGCACCATATCGCCACGCAATTGCTTTGGCGTTGTGAGATTCCAAAGCGTTCCTTTTTCCGCGCAAATGCAACACATTGGGCAGCGATATAGCCACATTTTTTAATTGAAGATGTTGTAGATTGCCATGTACATTTCCGTGAATTGCGAGTCTGCGATTAGGCCAACGCTGACGCATCTCACGTGGAAGAGCTGACATAAACGGCATTAAGTCGGCCTTACCAAAGGCACCTTGCATTTGAAGTTCAAACACTCCAGGATGCACATCAAAGGCATTCAAATCGAGTTTCAACTTTGCCTGCAACTCCGAAGATGGCGTTTTGAAATATAGATTAGGAAGTCTCAACTGCAAAGAGTCCATCGAAACCTTACCTTGTAAAGCACTAACGGCGAGTCCACTCTGTTCCTTGAATGCACATTTACGAAGTAACAACGACAAGTCCGAGCCCATATAGCGCAAAGAATCGACGCGCATCGTCACATCAGACAACGCGATATGATTATAGTCTAAGCCCTTAACATGAGGCTTAAAATTATTATCATAGCGCAGAATACCCTTCTCCCAATCAAACGTATTAACTTGATAGAGCCCCTTGAACAAATCGAAATAGCCCTTTTTCTGCATAGGTTTTACCCATGTAAACCTGTACTTTCAGCGTGTCTCCTGGCATGTGAACAGTCACTGCCGAACGCTGAATTTGAAGCTTATCAACATTAATTTTCCAGAAGTTTTTCAGTCTTTGCAGTATCCTTTTTCACGGTATCACTGAGTGCAACATCAAGCTGCGCATCGCGTAGAAGAACACCATTGACCCCTGAGTTTTTTTCGGCAGCTAAGTCAATGCCATGCGCCTTAACTTCAAGTCGCCCCACGTGACCTTTGACCCTCGCTTCATGGATAAAGTTAGACGTATTGACCTTCATGTCGTTCACAGCGAGTTCATTTATTTCGACCTTTTTCATGCAAAAGCGGAAGCAACTGAACATCTGCCACAATCTTATGAACGTCAGCAATCGTATCTTTTACTTGCGGAAGAGAGTCGTTTTGGCGTATAGCCTTTACGCCTTCTATGCCCAGGTTCAAAGGAAATTCAAGCTTAACACGATCAACAGAGATTTCATTTTCATCTTCTTTGAGGGCATACGACGCCACATGTTGTACTGCCCAATTCTGAAAAAGGAGGGAAGTAAAACAGCAAAGCCAATAGGGCAAAGAGTATGAATGGGGTGGCCACAACAGCTATGGCCCACTTAATCTTCTTCGTCATACACGTAGTTTCTCGTGCAATGGTAGTGTAATATTTCTACTGCGAAAATAAAACAAATTCACGAGATATGCAAATATGCAAGACTAAATCTACAAATAAGCGTTAGAATATCAATAAAAGTATGATTTCATCCACAAAAAATCGAGATACAAAACAAAATAAACCTCAACATCAAGGCGTTAGAAAGTTCTTTACTTCTGATGGAAAGCAGACGAAAAAAACATAGTAAACCAAGTTAAGACTTAACAGTGATAACCTTTCAAAATGGCCTCACTCAAAAAAACTATTCGAGTAGGACAACAAAAACAAATGGTGCATTTCACACGAAGATTTGCGTCATTTTACCGCGTAAAACAAGTCTAATTGCAAGACCATTTGCCTCAAATCATTTCTCCTTTTCTTAGTGTTGAAACGGCGGTGTAATTAGGGATGAATCATCACAACATGAGAATTATTCAGAAACGCAAATTTTATCTGTCGTTAACGTCGAAGATATCATACTTTTTGAAATCAGCAAATCATAAACAAATAAAGCCGACAAAGGGAAATTTCTCTTTGCTTTCTGCAACACGATTTCAGATGTTTCGCCTAAGGTTTTTTCATTCAAAACTATGCCATAGCGCATCGTCAGGAAGAGGCGAATCCAATGATATCAGCGTTTTAGACACGGGGTGAACAAACTCCATATGACGCGAAAGCAATGAAATACTGCCATCAGGATTACTGCGTTGTGCCCCATATTTGAGATCACCTTTTATCGGACAACCCATAGCAGCAAGTTGACTTCTAATCTGATGATGACGTCCTGTCATGAGGTTTACCTCAAAAAGATTGTAATGTTCAGACCGACCTATGACACGATAACTAAGGATTGCTTTTTTAGAACGGGGCACTTCGTGGTCATAAACATAACTTTTGTTCTGCTTTTCGTTTCTTACCAACCAGTTGGTTAGTGTTGCTTCAGGTTGCGAAGGATTGTTTTTTGTCAGTGCCCAATAGGTCTTATGCACCTCGCTTTTCACGAAACATTTTGTTTAAAACGCGTTAGTGCTTTCGAGGTCTTTGCAAACACAACAAGTCCTGAAACCGGTCGATCGAGCCGATGAACCACACCAAGGAACACATTGCCGGGCTTTCGATACTTCTCTTTCAGATAGCGTTTCACAATATCAGAAAGTGGTTCATCTCCCGTTTTATCGCCCTGAACAATCTCTCCACTGGCTTTATAAACGACGATTAAATGGTTATCTTCGTAAACAACTTGCATAAGATGATAAAAAGCCCCTCCGAAATGGAGGGGGCATTAAAGTATATTTTTACATGTTCATACCACCATCTACCTGGATTACCTGACCACAAACATAACTTGAAAGGTCAGAAGCCAAGAAGAGAGCTGTATTAGCTATGTCTTCAACCGTACCACCACGGCGAAGTGGAATCTTGCTAATCCATTCCTTACGGATATTCTCTGGCAATGCCTGTGTCATGGCAGTATCAATGAAACCCGGTGCAATGGCATTGGCACGAATGCCCTTTGGTCCCATCTCTTGACCTACACTCTTGGCAAGGGCAATCATTCCAGCCTTTGAAGCAGCATAGTTAGCCTGACCAGCATTACCATGTACACCAACAACTGAAGCCATATTAATGATAGAACCGCCACGCTGACGCATCATCACTGGCACACATGCATGAATGAAATTAAACGCACTCTTGAGGTTTACGTTAATAACAGCGTCCCATTGTAACTCTGTCATGCGAAGCATAAGGCCGTCTTTAGTGATACCAGCGTTGTTTACAAGAATATCAACTGAGCCAAACTCTTCCTTAACTAAATTCACAACCTCTTCAGACTGAGTGAAATCGGCGGCATTACTTGCATATCCTTTGGCCTTAACACCAAGGGCAGCAATCTCTCGTTCGGTAGCCAAACCACCATGCTCTTCGTCAATGACAAGGTCAGTAAATGCGATATTTGCTCCTTCTGAAGCAAATTTTAGAGCAATAGCTTTACCAATTCCACGTGCAGCTCCAGTGACAAGAGCTGTCTTTCCTGTTAATAATCCCATTTTTCTTAATATTTAGAAGTATAACTTAATAAATGTATTCTATTTATTCATTGACTTTCCCAATGCGCCATATACCACCTTTGCAACCAATGGTTTACTTGTTTCTTCGGTTAATCCGTGCCCTAATCGACCATAAATAAAAGGCACTTCCAAGCCTTTAATACAATAATGTGTGATGTCAGCAACAAGATCTACGTCGTCAATATCAAACTCACCATCGGCTTTTCCCTCTGCATATACCTTGCGAAAGAGTTCGATTTCGTCTTCATCAAAGTTCTTTCGCACCTTCTCTACCATCCAAATGTTTCGGAAAAAAACTCTGCTCTGAGGTTACCATTCCTCACTACTGTTTCGCGAATTAGACTCAAATGGGTGTAGATAAGCTCAATAATCTTGTCTTGAGGGCGCATCTTCATGCAAGCGACTTCATCCAGTTTATCAGACAATCGTTCTAACTCTGATTCAATAACTGCTGAATAAACGTCTTCCTTTCGATTGAAATAGGTGTATAATGTACGGCGTCCTTTCCCCGAAGCAACGGCAATATCATTCATCGTTGTATTCGCAATTCCATGTTTAGCAAATAACTGTCGGGCTACATCTACTAATTTTTGTCTGGTCTTTGATATTGACATACTAAATCTTTTCAGGGTTTATATTGCACATTATAAATCGTATGCGCAAAAAGTAAACTATTTATTTCAGAAACCCATCAAGTTTGATAAAAAAACGATGAAATTCAAAAAAATAATCATCGAAAAAAATTTGGTTTATACCACAAAAAGCATTACCTTTGCACACGCATTCAGGAAAACGGACTTCTAAAGTCTTTCAATCCGAATGGTTTTTAATTGGTTAATATCGCGGAGTGGAGCAGTTGGTAGCTCGCCAGGCTCATAACCTGGAGGTCGCATGTTCGAGTCCTGCCTCCGCAACTTTTAAGGCGTCTGAAATAGTTTTTGAAACATTTCAGACGCTTTTCTTTATTAGAATTATCTTATCAATAGTGCAATGATAAGACATTTACATTCCTTTTTAATGCACGTTTAATGCGAAAAACACCAAAGCTTATAACCGAGTGGACTGAGATGAAGACCATCAAGTGTGGAGAGAATCGCGTAGCTCATTTGTCCCGTGATAAATGAAATCATTGTACAAATTAATGTATGTGATGTGATTTTTCTCACAATAATTCCGTAACTTTTTATTCAAAGTAACGACTTCTTCAGACTTACCTTGCAATGTTTTCCAGCGTCCAAATGACTCATTAAACGGCAATAGACTTTGTACATAGAGTTTGGTGTCGGCCGCATGTGACCAAATTTTTATCGATGAGACGTTGGTATTTTTACGAACACTTGTTCTGCAGTTTGGTCCTGACTGGATCATTTATGCCAATCATTAGCACGATTGCCTTTTGGCTTTTTGCAAGAATGTCATCCAAACGATTTAGTACTCCATCGACATTATCACCCATAATTCCCCGATTACGCACATGTTTGATGCCCAAACGTTTGCTCAATCGCCGCCAAATTCAGTGAGACTATTACCCAACATAACGATATCTGAGGCATCGATACTACGCATTTTCGCAAATTCGGCCATGCGATCACGATAATGTTCAGTGTTCCACAAGTTACTTTGTTGGGCATTACACGTCAACGATAGAAAGCACATGACAAGAAAAAGAAAGGATTTATTGATAGAATATCTCATATTTTAGAACTGTTCAAGTAAGGCTATACGTTTCTTTACATCAGGATGCGTGCTGAAAAGTGAATCCATGAAGCTCATTAAACCATGCTTCATTTCGTCAGGTTGAGCAATAAACAACTGCGCAACATCAGGTCGTTTCACATTATCTAACCCTGGATCAGCAGATATTTTCCGTAAAGCAGATGCCAAAGCAAGTGGATTTCCACATAGTTCTGCACCTCCTGCATCGGCCATGTACTCTCGTTTTCGAGAAATTGCAAAGCGTGTTAACAACGTAAACACATAGGCAATGGCACAGCATATAATTCAATCAGCAGAACAATGATAATTCCTAAGCCACTGCCTCCCTTTTTCATCATCACGCTTTCGCTCTCCTCCATACAACAAAGTATTGTATAATATGCGGACGACAATAGACATAACAGTAGACACAATCCCAACAAACACAATACAAGTAATTAGGAGTTTTGTGTCATGGTTACGGATATGTGTAAGTTCATGGCCCAAAACGGCAGCAAGTTCGTCGTCGTTTAGTTTGTTCAACAGCCCTTCTGTGACCGTAACAGTATAGCTTTGAGCATTTATTCCGCTTGCATACGCATTGAGTTGTGGGTCATCTACAATATTAATCTTGGGCATATCCATATTACAAGTCATGCAAAGATTCTCCACAATATTATATAATCGCGGATTCTCCATACGTGTAACAGCGTGTGCACCCGTGGCATGTTGTATGATAGATGCATTATAAAAATACGCTATAACGAACCATACAGCAACGCCCAAAGCAATCCATGGAATAACTGTTAGATAGGATTGGTTAACATTGTCGACACTAAGGTAATGCACACTTTCCCCATATTGGTTAGTGTATCCATTTTCCAAATAATTCAAAGTGGCCAAGAATACCCATACCATCCCTGAGATGATCACAGGAAACATCAGCAACAACATCAAGCTTAGCCTGTTGTTGCGGCTGATCTGCGTCTGCATTCCTACATATTTCATTGTCTTTAGAACTTCACTTCAGGTGCTTTATCTAATTCTGCACGCTGTTCGGTGGGAATTTCAAACATTTGTTCTTTCTTAAAACCAAACATTCCAGCAAAGATATTAGAGGGGAAAGTCTGTACTGCATTGTTTAATTCACGAGTAGTCGAATTAAAGAATCTACGAACAACAGCCAATTTGTTCTCTATATCAGCTAATTCATTCTGCAATTGCAAGAAGTTTTGGTTAGCCTTTAGTTCTGGATAAGCCTCTAAAGAAACCTTCAATCCAGACAAAGCACTCGTCAAAGCATTCTCTGCTTGAATCTTATCATCGATATTCGTGGCGCTCATTGCAGCAGAACGAGCCTCAGTAACACGCATGAAAACATCTTTTTCATGATCTGCATAGCCCCTTAACAGCGCCCACTAATTGCGGAACTAAGTCATGACGTTGCTTCAATTGAACGTCTATATTGGCAAAAAGCGTTCTCACGATTATTCCTTAATTTAACGAGGTTGTTATAGATAGAAATACACCAAACAACAAGTAGTACAATAACTACCAATACAATGATTCCAGTCATATTCATTTCTTTTTCTAATGTTTATGGTTACAAAAGTAAACGAAAAAGATGCTGAAAAGAAACAACATTAAGATTAATTAGCATGAAAGAAAAAGGGGACAAAACTTGAAAAAAATAAAAGCAACTTTCTTTCCTTCGAAAGATATAATCACTACTTTTAGAATAAAAATAACGGATTAATTTGCATATCTCTATATCAAATTTGCCAAACATAACCATTTATCAATCTATTAACAATGGGGTATCATACAACTATCCATAAATGTACACCTTATATATTATAACATTAAAGACAATATAACATTTAAAACATAACGCTTATGAAACAACACATCGTACTTATTGGGACGATTTGGCTATCGTGTTGTGCGGAATAAACCGCTCTTTTCGCAGCACAGCTTCCATCGATGGCAGCCGAACAGCCAACGAACAACATCATTAAAGGAACTATTGTCGATGAAAATGGCGATCCGATTGCAGGTGCCAGCATCATCGAAATAGGGACAACACGCGGAACTATATCTGATAGTAAAGGTAGTTTCCAGTTGAAAGTTGACGACTCAGCTAAACTTCGAATCTCTTTTTTAGGTTATAAGACAACCGAACTACGTGCAAAAGAATGACATGACTGTAAAAGCTATTACCAGACAATGCCCTATTAGATGAGGTCGTTGTTGTAGGTTATGGACAACAGAAGAAAGTTAATCTTACTGGTGCCGTGGCTAATGTTGACATAGAAAAGACATTAGGAAGCCGTAGTGAACAAGATGTAACAAAGGCTCTACAAGGTGCAATTCCTGGACTGACTATACTTAGTAATAATGGAAGTTTAGACGCTTCACCTTCTATTTCCATTCGAGGCTTGGGCACACTCTCTAACAAACAGAATTCATCTCCTTTAATTGTAGTCGATGGAGTGCCTACCGACGATTTGTCAATGCTTAATGGTAACGACATCGCTTCTATCTCTGTATTGAAAGATGCGTCTTCATCTGCTATCTATGGAGCTCGTGCTGCCTTCGGAGTTATACTCATTAATACCAAGCAAGCAAAGAAAGGAGATAGGATTTCTGTACGCTATAATGGACAATTCTCATGGGATCAGGCTACAGTTTTACCCGATTTTTCCAAGTGTTCCAGAGCAGTTAAAAGCAGGACTAATAGCTAAACAGCGAGCTGGTGAAGCCACTCCAGAGTTATTTGGCATGTATTTTTGACAAACTACTCCCCTATGCTGAGGCCTGGCAAAAGCAGCATCATGGCAAGAAAGGCTATTCGCTGATGGAGCCATTTGTAGATATGAACAACGTGGGTGACTATGCTTTTATCAATGGTGCACCTCTATATTATGCAGATTATGACTTACAAAAGATATGGTATAATAATGCTTCACCTTCTCAAAGCCATAGTCTTAGCCTTACAGGATCGTCTGGTCGCACCTCTTTCTTCTCAGCTTTTAAACTATGATAAGAAAGAAGACATCATGAAGTTCAGCCCAGGAAAGCGCAACAGATATAATGCAACCCTTAATCTTCAGACAGACGTTACCGACTGGTTAACAATGGGCATGCGCTTCAACTTTACTCGTCGACAGATGACTTCAGCCGATCCATGGACCAATATCTATCAATACCTTTGGCGCTGGGGCTCGTACTTTGTTCCTTCTGGTATCTATCGTGATGCTGATGGCACAGAGTATGATTATCGAATGGTAGCAATGCAGAAACAAAGTAACCGCTTGGAACACGTTCACGACATGTTAAAGATGAATGTTTTTGCAAAGGCTAATATCACAAAAAGACCTCACATTGAACGTAGACTATACTTATCAAATTGATGATTTCAATGAAAAGGCCTCTAATCGCAGTGTATATGGCATGAACTGGGTAGGCACAAAGCCAGGCTATATCGTTACACAAGCAAAATCAGATGCTACACGTTCCAATACAAAGATGAACCGTTGGGTTGCCAACGCCTATCTAAACTATGCACACACCTTTGCAAAAGATCATCATCTTAATGTCATGGCAGGTGTGAATGGAGAGAGTTTCAAGAGCGATTACTTTGAAGCTATGCGTAACAAACTATACAATGAGGACTATCCTGAACTCAACTTGGCTTATGGCGACATGAAAGATGCAAAGATAGATGCCAGCACTGGCGACCGCTCTTCAGCGGGTTTCTTCAGTAGAATCAATTATTCTTTCCGTGATATCTATCTTCTTGAGCTCAATGGACGCTATGATGGGTCAAGCAGATTCCGCAAAAGGAGACCGTTGGGCGTTCTTCCCAAGCATCTCTTTAGGCTATCGTTTCTCTGAAGAATCTTATTGGAAAAATCTTAAATCCATCGTATCTAATGGTAAACTTCGCTTCTCTTACGGCGAAATTGGTAACGAAGCTATCGGTGATAACATGTTCCTCTCTACCCTAACTGCCTATAATGTGGCACGTTCAGGCTATACTTGGCTCAATGCTGGAGGTACAAAACTCAACGCCTTTACCATGCCAACATGGGTTAGTCCTACACTAACCTGGGAACGAATCCATACAAAGAACTTAGGTTTAGACCTTGGATTCTTAGACGATCAGTTTACAGCTTCCATCGAAGTTTATGAGCGTTTAACGAAAGATATGTTAGCACCGGGCACAGCAATTCCGTCAGCTGTTGGTGCAGGTGCACCATATACAAATGCAGGAGAGCTTCGTTCACGCGGATGGGAACTTTCACTTGCATGGCGTAAAACAATTCACAAAGGAGTTTGGTTTGTATGCAAACTTCAGCATAGGAGATTCAAAAGTAAAAGTGAAGAAATGGAATAACCGCAACCAAATCATTGGCCACACCAATGACGTTTCATATGCTTATGCAGGCGAAACATGGGGAGACATCTGGGGATTTGAAACCGATCGTTATTTCACTCCTAACGATTTCGATGGCAAGAATCCTAATGGTAGCTGGAAATATAAATCAGGAATAGCAGACCAAACAGGCATTCAAACAGGTAATTTCGTTTATGGTCCTGGTGATATTAAGTTCAAAGATCTCAAACGATGATGGCAAAATCAATGGTGGAAAAAGGTACTCTTGAAGATCATGGTGACTTAAAAAGTCATTGGCAACTGCCTGCCACGCTACGAATACAGCTTCCGCATTGGTGGAACATATAAAGGCTTTGACCTCGACTTATTCTTCCAAGGAGTGGGTAAACGCTCTGTATGGAATATCTCATCCTTTAACTTCCCTATGATGAGAAATCCTGACTTAGCAATCTATGCAAACCAAACGAAGTATAATGTTTATGACCCTGACAACGGAATCATCAACATTAGCGAGTCCAACGACTATCCATGCTTATGGCCAGGAAATGAGGATAAAGGAAAACGTTTCAGCGCTTTCAGCTGCTGGAGGCTGTCATAACTATTATCCACAATCCAAATATCTCATCAACATGTCATATCTCCGATTGAAGAATGTGACATTAGGTTACACCCTTCCTAAACAGCTCACACAGAAAGCTTCCATTCAAACATTGCGCCTCTATGTGAGTGCTAATAACCTATTCTTATTGCATAAGGGCAATGGAAACTTACCATTAGACCCCGAAATCAATACAGGTGAAGGTGAAAACTTTGGTGGATGGGGCCGCACATTGCCTATTACACGCACATGGACAATCGGTCTACAACTAACTCTTTAATGCTTATTTAAAATCGAAGAATATGAAAATTCAATGGCTTTTATATTTTCTTGGCATCTTCATTCATGCTTGTTGGCTGTGACAATTTGCTGGATAAAGATCCTCGAGACACATTTATTAATAACAAAGGATTTTGGAGTAACGACAACCAAGTATCCAGTTATAGCAATGGTTTCTATGAGTTCTACGGCACAGCACGTAGTTTCTATTTCACAAGTCTTAATGACGACCAGGCCAATCCGTCTTTCGACAACTGGACATTCACCACAGTTCCTAATAAGTCGGCCAGCTACTCAGGAAACTTTTCAAAGGTACGTCAGATCAATTACATGTTAGATGGGTTGGAAACCTCTACCCTCTCTACAGCCAAAAAGACAAACTATGCAGCCATCGCACGCCTCAATCGTGCATGGATTTATTATCAATTGGTAAAGATGTATGGTGACATTCAATGGGAAAGTCATGTCATTGGGGATATCAATAGTGACGAAGTGTATGGTCCGCGCACTGATAGAGATGTAGTCATGGACTCTGTGCTCCAAGACTTAAACTACGCTATACAGAACATTCCGAATAACACTGCAGACAAAACGCTTTGGAGTAAGGAAATGGCTTTAGCCATGAAGAGCGATATTTGCCTTTATGAAGGAACATTCTGCAAGTATAGAACCCAAGCCGACAATGGCAAAGCACCCGACCTTACGCGTGCAAACCGCTATCTCCAAGAATGTGTTGATGCCTCAGAAAAACCTACGCACATCGGGTAAGTTCCAACTAAACAGCTGGACACCGAACACAGCTGGGAAAATCTATACTATCTATAATTCGTTAGATTTGTCAACAAATAAAGAGGTCATCTTCTACAATCACTACGAGAAAGACGTGAAATCGCATGGTCTTTGCGACTTTACCTGTAGCTCAACCACTCAAAGTGGTATTACAAAAGATGCTGTTGATGCCTTCCTTTTCAAAGATGGTAAGCCGTTATCTACTACTACTTTGAATAAGAACGATGAGGCTCGACGCAATGCCAAAGGTCATTATTCCATTGCACATCTATTGAATAACAAAGATAAACGATTAAGTTTACTCATTGATTCTATTATATGTTTCAAGAATCATGGCTGGATTCGGAACGAACCTTCGCCTAATGGTCCACTGCCAGCAGAGATGACTTCTTCAACGGGTTATTCTGTTTATAAGTATGATAACCCTCAAATGGAATTGTATTATCGTACAAATGCGAACACAAACTACACCGATATTCCGCTGTTTTGGCTTGCAACAGTACTCTTAAATGATGCAGAGGCCAAGGCAGAGATGGGAACTATCACGCAGGCTGACCTTGACAATACTGTCAATCTACTGCAAACACGAGCTGAACTGCCTCCACTGACGCTCAATCCAACTGCCGACCCAGCCAACAATATGGGAGTCAGCAACCTGATTTGGGAGTTACGACGTACAAGAAGATGCGAACTCATGTGCGATTTGGACTATCGTTATTGGGACTTAGTACGCTGGCACCAGTTAGATAAGCTTGATAGCAACCTGCACCCCACTATCAATTATGGTGCAAACATCCATCAATTGACAGATAAAACAGGCTTGTCGGTTGTCGGAGACTATCTGAAAGCAACATCATCGACACGTAGTTTCAACTCCAAATACTATCAGTATCCAATTCCTTCTAACGAATTAGAGCTGAACGAAAAGGAGGGTATGAAACAGAATCCCGGTTGGGAATAAATGAAATTCAAATCCTTTTTTCTCTCCTATCGCGGTCCTCTATGAGGACTGCGGTAGGAAAATTATTGATTATGAACAAACGCTTTTACGATTCAATTTCTCTTCATGCTGATGTGTAGCGTCGGCATTTCAAAAAGCTCAGCAGCCATTATCTGTAGACTCTGCAGCATTAGAGAGGTACTAAACACTTATACTTCAGGCATCACAATGCACCGTGTGAAGCTTGATTCCCTACGGCTTTCTCACGACACACTTGCTGTCTATGCATCTCCTAAACTATGCTTATGTTTTCCTTTACCGCATCCAGATGCAAGACCATCTACGAAGACTTAAAACGCAATCTCCCACAAACCATGCAGCCCTATCAGCTTGCTGTATATGCAGGAGACCAGAATATAGAAGAACTTATCCCGCGCTTCTTTCAATCAAAGGCCAATAAAACCTCAGGCCTTTACCTACGCCCCATATACTCCTTTTGGTTGAAAAATCTATCGCGTCCCTATACTATTTCCAACGGACTTTCAGGCAAACATATTGCCATGTGGCAAAGCCATGGACTTTATTTTGAGGCTGGTCGCAACCGTTGGCAATGGCAACGAGCCCGTATGTTGCAAAACCGTTGAAGACAAATATACACAGCAATATGTGCTCCCCTACCTCATTCCTATGCTCGAAAACGCAGGCGCCTACGTCTTGACTCCTCGTGAACGCGACACCAATCCCTTTTGAAGTGATTGTCGACAATGATGGTGTAATGGCGCAAAATCACTATACGGAAACCATAGGCGACCATCCTTGGCAAAATGGATTGAGTGCTGGCTTCGCCTATCTGCACAAAGAATATCGCGATTTTTCAAAAATCCATTTCGCGAAGGAACTTATCGAATGGCTTTCCACAACACAACGCAAGAAGGCTGTAAGTACAGTCTGTTGGCAGCCAACCATACATGAAACGCGCGATTATGCCGTCTATGTGGCCTATGCTTCTTTACCCAATAGCGCCACAGATGCACATTATACTATCGTTCATAGCGGTGGAACAACAACACTTTCTATCAATCAACAGATGGGAGGTGGCACCTGGATATACCTCGGCACCTTTTCATTTCAATGCAGGAACCACAGCCAAAAGTGACGCTGACAAACTACTCTGAAACAACCCCAACACGATAGTAACAGCCGATGCACTACGCTTAGGTGGTGGCATGGGAAACATTGCTCGAACCACCAACGGAGACAGTATTGCCTATGATGGAAAGATAGATCGCAAGATAGGCTATAAGCCTCGCAATGCCTATCAGCCTGCTTTGACCTACCCTTATGTTACCAGCGGTTATCCAAGATATTTGGAAGCAGCACGCTATTCCATGCAATGGGCAGGTATTCCCGACAGCATTTACTCGCCATCTCATGGCTTAGATGACTATAGTGACGATTATAAATCACGCGGACAATGGGTAAACTATCTCGCCGGGGGCACGAAAGCATGGCCTGAAGGCAAAGGCTTAAACATTCCGATTGACTTATCTTTCGCCTTCCATAGCGATGCAGGAACCGTTTATGGAGACTCTATCATCGGCACATTAGGCATTTATGATACCCAAGCCTATCACGGACGATTTGCTGACGGTAGTAGTCGTGTGGCCAATAGAGGCCTTTGTGACCTTGTGCAATCTTCGATTGTGCACGACATTCGCAGCCTTTTCGAACCGAAATGGAGCAGGCGTGGCATGTGGGATCAACGTTATTTTGAAGCATGGACACCACGTGTTCCAGCCATGTTGCTTGAGTTATTGTCACATGAAAACTTTGCCGACATGCGCTATGGGCATGATCCTCGCTTCCAATTTGCAGTCAGCCGAGCCATATATAAAGGCATTTTTGAAGTATCTAAGTGACGCTTATGGCTACCGCTATGTCGTTCAACCACTTCCCGTTCGCAATTTCTCTATCATCCCAATCAAGGCCAATCGCATACAGCTGGAATGGGAGGCAACGCCTGATTCGTTAGAACCGACAGCCAAAGCCACCCAATATATTGTCTATAAACGCATGGGAGAAGGGGGCTTTGACAATGGAACAATCGTTACGAAAAACAGATTTGAAACGATAATTCCTTATGATAGTATTGTCAGTTTCAAGGTTTGCGCACTCAATGCAGGCGGCATCAGCTTTCCCATCTGAAATCCTAAGTGCTGGTTTTTCAAGTCAAACCACAGACAAACCCCTATTGATAGTAAATGGTTTTGACCGCCTAAGTGGCCCGGATGACTTCTGTAGTAGTGACGACGAATGGGCCGGTTTCTTAGCAGAAGAGGATAATGGTGTGCCCTATAATGGGCAAATTTCCTACGTGGGAAAGCAGAAAGAATTTCGCCGTTCTATGCCTTGGACAGACGATGATGACTCTGGATTTGGAGACAGTCAGGCCGACTATGAGCGTATTTCCATTGCCGGAAACACATTTGACTACCCATATCTGCATGGTGAAGCCATGTTAAAGGCGAGCCACAGCTTTGTTTCAGCGTCTAAAAAAATGCCGCTATCGCCAAAAGCAATGTTCGACACTAAGCGCTATGATGCCATTGACCTCATTATGGGAAAGAATAAACAATCGAAGCTCGGACGCCTGCAACCTCAACGCGAACTCAGTTTCAAGACGTTCTCTCCTGCCTTGCAACAAGCCCTCACCGACTATTGTAAAGCAGGCGGAAGTCTATTTGTTTCGGGAGCATATCTTGGCACTGACCCTATGGAGAAACCCTCTATCGACGCCTCAACAGCAAGATATTGACTTTGCAAAAACACATCTTAAAAATACCAACTACGCAATGATAAAGCAGCCGTAACAGGTAGACTTTTCCACCATTGTTTCACCATTAACAAATGATGTTTTTGACATTGGATTACGCTGCAAAACCTAACACAAGATGCTATGCAGTGGAGTCACCCGATGCGATAGAACCAGCAGATTCATGCGCTTATACAGCTTTCCGCTACCCTGAAAACAATAAGAGTGCGGGCATAGTCTTTTGGTGGTAATCAGACAGACCATTGGCGAACAGTGGTATTGGCGGTGCCATTTGAAACTATCATCGAAAGTAAAGAACGAACGAAATTGATGCAAATGATACTAAATTATTTGCTTCAACCTTCACGTTTTTGAAATCTTTTTGCTACCATTGTAGTCGCATTTGAAATGATAATGGCTGTAACAGCATTGCAAACCAATACAAATCATGCACTCGTATGGTTCATTTTGCAAGGTCAACAGCGTCATTTCATGCTGTAAAATGGCACAAATCGCGACAGCCTGCCAAAAGTCCTTATAAACAAAGGGATATGAGGAGGTGGCAAGAAGGCTGTTTCAGAGATATTTTAGAACTATCAAACCATAAATAAAAAGAAAACGACATGCAGAACAAAAAAACATGTAGTAGACTGTTTTTATTCCAATGGCTTCAGCAGAAGCTTTGAATAAAACGTTGGCTGGATTGCAAAATGATGAACTTGTAAACCGCATCATCATTTTACAGACAAACGATGAAAACATAACAGGCGTTGACGGCGTACTGAAGATTGACACACTGAAAAGCAGTGATACCATGCGTAAGATTGCCATGGCAGCAGAGGCCCCCTATACGCTTGTTTATATGAAAGAGCAATATATGGAAATGGGACTTTATGCCTTGGAACGCATGGTTCGGATTGCTGACTATACGGATGCGGTCATGACTTATGCCGACCATTACAACATCTCGGCAGAGGGATTACGTAGCGAAGCACCTGTCATCGACTATCAACAAGGTAGCTTGCGCGATGACTTTGATTTCGGTTCAGTGTTGCTTTTTCCGTACTGATGCCTTGAAAGCGGCTACTAAACAGATGACCGAGTCTTATCAAGCAGCTGGTTTCTACGACCTCCGTTTGAAACTTTTCTGTAAATGGTCGCTTTGAACATATCAACGAATATCTTTATAGTGAGGTGGAACTTGACAACCGCAAGACTGGAGAAAAGCTCTTCGATTATGTTGATCCGCGCAACCGCGCCTCACAAATTGAGATGGAAGCTGTGGCAACCAATCACCTGAAAAGCTATCGGGGCATACTTGAAACCAGAGTTTAAGCAGGTTGACTTAAAGGCTGAATCGTTCCCTGTTGAGGCTTCAATCATGATACCAGTGCGCAACAGAATACGAACTATTCGCGATGCTATTGAAAGCGCGTTAAGCCAAAAGACCAACTTCAAATATAATGTCTTTATTGTAGAAAATGGGCCTGATTATCACTCAACTGATGGCACAACAGAAGCCATTGAGGAGTATAAAGACGACGAACGCGTAGTTCATCTCATCCCTAACCGCCGCGATATAGGTGTTGGTGGCAGCTGGAATATGGCAGCAAATCATCCACAATGCGGCCGGTTTATTGTGCAGTTGGATAGCGACGACGTTTATTCTGATGAACATACCCTGCAGAAATTCGTCGATGCCTTTTATGAACAACAATGTGCAATGGTAGTAGGCACGTATATGTTGACTGATATCAACCGCCAAATGCTGCCTCCTGGCAAGATTGATCATCGCGAATGGACACCAGAAAATGGTCGAAACAATGCGCTCCGCATTAATGGTTTAGGCGCGCCTCGTGCCTTCTTTACTCCTATTTTGCGCGAAGTGAAACTGCCAAATGTCAACTATGGTGAAGACTATGCCTTGGGTTTAGCCATCTCTCGCAATTATCAGATAGGCCGAATCTATGACGTTTTATACTATTGTAGACGTTGGGATGACAACTCAGATGCCGCATTAAGCGTTGAGAAAGAAAATAGAAACAACACCTATAAAGACCGCATCCGCACCTGGGAACTATTGGCCCGTCTGAAAAAGAATAAAGAACAAAAAGATTAATCCATTCATAAACCACGGAGGGAGTAGCCTAAACAGCACTCCCTCTATCTAAACTTTGTTAAGCATTCAATACACTGCATCACATGAAAACTAATCATGCATCCCCTTGGTTGTGGGTTCCGACATTATATTTTGCTGAAGGTATACCCTATTTTTATCGTCAATAGTATCTCTGTAACGATGTTTACGAAGATGGGAGTACCCAATGGTGAGATGGCACTTTTTCACAAGTTTACTCTATCTGCCGTGGACAATCAAAACCATTATGGAGCCCGTTTGTTGATATCTTAAAAACCAAACGATGGTGGATTCTATGTATGCAGTTGCTCATGACAGCCGTCTTTGTGCTCACCACCTTGAGCATTCCACACCCTGACAAAGCTACAATAGCAGCGGGTTCTACCCCAATCTCACTGTTCACCTTTACCTTAATCCTGTTTGTTATCACAGCCTTTGCTTCGGCAACACATGACATTGCTGCAGATGGATTCTACATGTTGGCGCTCAATCAGCAACAACAGAGCTTCTTTTGTTGGCATCCGAAGCACGTTCTATCGCCCTGTCATCAATCTTTGGTCAAGGTATTTTTGGTGTATATAGCTGGCTATATTGAGCGCACAACGCAAAAACATTCCACTCTCTTGGACGCTTACCATGACCATCACTTCGGTATTGTTTGCACTAATCAGTCTTTATCATATCTTCATTGTTCCAAGGCCTAAAAGCCGATCAAAGACATATCAACGACAACCCGGAGAAACATGCAGCACAAGAGATATGGACAGAGTTTGTACGAACCTTTGTTACATTTTTTTCAGCAAACCCGGTGTGCTATTAGCCATCGTTTTTCATGTTACTCTATCGCCTCCCAGAGGCTTTTCTACTCAAAATGGTCAATCCTTTCTTATTAGATCCGATTGAAAAGAGGCGGCCTAAACTTAGCCACTACTGAGGTAGGAATCATCTATGGAACGATTGGCGCATGCTTCCTGACATTAGGAGGAATTATCGGAGGCTTTTGCTTCTTCACGCTGGGGACTAAAGAAATCATTATGGCCGATGGCGATATTCATCACACTTCCGTGTGTAACCTTCCTTTATATGAGCATGACACGCCCCTGAGAATGTTGTAGTCATCAGCACGTGTGTAGCCATCGAACAATTTGGATATGGCTTTTGGTTTTACAGCATATATGCTTTATATGATGTACTTTTCAGAAGGTGAATTCACGACAGCTCACTATGCCATCTGTACGACTTTCATGGCCTTGAGCATGATGATTCCGGGCATGTTTGCAGGATATTTGCAGGAGCAGTTAGGGCTATGAAGGCTTCTTCTGGTTAGTAATGGTCTGCTGCTTGGCTACGATTGCAGTAACTATCATTGTGAGAAAGCAGGTCGATGTTCAATATGGTAGAAAGACAAACAAGGTTGAATAAATGAAGAAAATAGTTTTATTGTTGCTTTCATGCTGGCTATTCATGGGCTTGGTACAGGCTAAGGTGTTGACAGGAATTGAGGTTTTGAAACGCCAAGACTTTAAGATACTGGCTGGAAAGCGTGTGGGCTTAGTCACGAACCCTACAGGAGTAGACAACGAACTGCGCTCAACGATTGACGTTTTACATGCTGCAAAGAATGTGAAATTGGTGGCATTATTCGGTCCTGAGCATGGAGTGCGTGGCAACGCACATGCTGGAGACAAGGTTGGTAACACCAAAGACGAACGTACAGGCCTACCCATCTACTCACTTTATGGCACACAACGTGAACCAACCGATGAGATGTTGAAAGATATAGACATCTTAGTCTATGACATTCAAGACATCGGATGTCGGTCATTTACCTATATAAGCACGCTGGGAAACATCATGAAAGCCGCTGCAAAACATAACATTAAAGTGGTTGTTTTTAGACCGCCCTAATCCTTTGGGAGGCTTGAAAATAGAAGGCAATCTGACAGAAGAGGATTGCCAATCGTTTGTGAGTGCCTTTAAGATTCCTTATGTTTATGGGCTCACCGTGGGCGAGTTGGCAATGTTGTTGAATGGTGAACACATGTTAGGCGAACCCTGTATGCTCGAAGTAGTGAAGATGAAGGGGTGGAAACGAAAAATGGATTACAGTGCAACAAAGCTGAAATGGGTTCCCGCTTCTCCGCATATTCCACAGGCAGAAGCTGCGCCTTTCTATGCCATGACAGGCATTGTGGGTGAATTAGACAGTCTAAACATCGGCGTAGGCTATACACTTCCGTTCCAACTATTGGGTGCTTCGTGGATAGATGCAGACAAATTTGCAGACGATATGAATGCACTACAGCTGCCAGGACTATTGTTTCGTCCCATCCACTATGTTCCTTTCTATGGTAAACAGAAAGGACAAGCCTTACAAGGAGTTCAGATTTATTTCACCGATTATGCCAAAGCAAGACTCTGCGACGTTCAGTTTTATGCCTTGCAAGTGTTGAATCAGCGCTATCCTTCACACGACATCTTAGGTGAATCAGGGACAACGTACGACCATGTTTGATAAAGTTTGTGGCTCAAAAGCCATCCGCACGCGCTTCTTACAGCGGCATAACTGGCAGGATGTAGTGGGCTATTGGGACAAAGACATCATGCCTTTCAAGGCACTTTCGAAGAAATACTACCTATATAAATAAACAAATGACTACAAAGAAAAACAAGCCGTATTGAAGCGGTGGACATCTTAAGAGGAATCACCATAGCTGGAATGATTCTCGTAAACAATCCGGGCGGTCAACCCGTCTATACGCCTTTGGAGCATGCAGAGTGGCTGGGGCTGACACCAACAGACTTGGTCTTCCCTTTCTTTATGTTCATCATGGGCATCACAACCTATCTATCCTTGCGTAAATATAACTTTGAATGGTCTTGGACATGCACACGAAAAATCATCAAACGTGGCATACTTCTCTATGTGATTGGTATTGGCATCAGTTGGATTATGATGTTTTCTCATGGGCTATTCAATGCAGAAAACGCAACACTCCCCTTGCTGTCGCGCATTGTAGTGTCGGCAAACGTCTTTGATCACATACGATTAGTTGGTGTGTTTCCACGTTTAGCCTTCTGCTATATGCTGGCATCTTTCGTGGCAATCTCTATGAAACACAAGTATATTCCCTATTTCATTGGTGCACTCTTTTGTAGGATATTACTTGATATTATGCTATGGAAATGGATTTGACCACGATGCATCGAACATCTGCAATGTTATAGATGAGGCTGTTTTTCGGACGTCAACATTTATATCAATGGGATATTCCCGACCCCGAAGGATTACTGAGTAACCTTCCTGCTTTAGGTCATGTGTTGATAGGATTCTGCGTGGGACGGAGTTTAATGTCTGCTACATCAATCAATGAAAAGATTGAAAAGCTCTTCCTTTTTGGTGCATTACTGACATTTGCTGGCTTCCTTTTAAGCTATGGTTGCCCAATCAGCAAGAAACTTTGGACCCCAACTTTCGCACTGATTACCTGCGGCTTGGCTTCAACAACATTAGCCATACTGAGCTGGGTCATCGACAAAGAAGACCACAAAAGCAGTGCCATCACCTTCTTTAGAGTCTTTGGTGTAAATCCATTAGCACTTTATGTATGGGCAGACTTGTTGCTGATTCCGTTATCAATCGTACCCATTTGTGGCAAACCGATACAGGCGTGGGTATTCACCGACTTGCTACAGCCATGCATAGGAACACAAAATGCTGCACTTGCTTGGGCGTTATTGTTCGTATTCCTCACATGGAGTAGCGGCTATTATCTATACAAGAAACAAATATTTATCAAATTATGATACTTTTTAGCTGATAGTGGTTCAACCAAAACCGATTGGTGTTTGGTGGACCAAAAAGAATAGTGTGACAAAGGTAAGAACGGCAGGAATCAATCCATTCTTCCAGAGTTCAGAAGAAATAGCAAATGAATTGGCAACACACTTAGTGCCCCATTTGCCAACAACACATCTTGAATCTGTCTATTTCTATGGTGCTGGTTGCACGAAAGAGAAAAGCCCAATAGTGGCTGAAGCATTAAAAAAGCAATTTGAAATCACGGGAGCTTGCGAGGTGGCTACAGACATGTTGGCAGCAGCACGAGGTCTATGTGGCCATCAACCAGGCATTGCCTGTATCATGGGTACAGGGAGTAATTCATGCGCTTATGATGGAAAGGACATCACAAAGAACGTTTCTCCATTAGGCTTTATCTTAGGGGATGAAGGCAGTGGGGCTGTATTGGGAAGGACATTAGTGGGCGATGTACTGAAGAATCAATTGCCGAAAGACATTGTCGAAGCCTTTTCATGCAGAATATGGACTTAGTAATGCCGATATCATTGACCATGTGTATCGTCAGAAATTCCCTAATCGTTTCTTGGCAAGTTTCGTTCCTTTCCTGGCTAAACACATTGAAAATAAAGCCATTTTTGATTTGGTAAAGGAGAACTTCCGCCGCTTCTTAGTTCGCAATGTGAAGCAATATCAGGGATGGGAACACCTGCCCATAGGCTTTGTTGGCTCTATTGCATACTATTTTTCAGCAACCTTTTAAAGGAGGCCTTAGAAGCAGAACACATGACCATTGGCAAGACAATTCAGGCACCAATGGAAGGACTTATTGCCTATCACACTACTAAAGTATAAAAGCTTATGGCATTCATAAAGATTTCAGAACAGCCGTCTCTCTATGACAATTTAGAGAAAAAGAGTGTCCACGAATTATTAGTTGACATCAACCAAGAGGACAAAAAGGTGGCACTTGCTGTTGAAGCAGCAATCCCACAGATTGAGAAACTGGGTTGAAGCCGTAGTCCCACGGATGCAGAAGGAGGTCGGTTATTCTATATGGGTGCCGGAACAAGCGGTCGGTTGGGTGTGCTTGATGCTTCAGAAATACCACCCACATTCGGCGTTTCGCCTACACATATCATTGGATTAATTGCGGGTGGCGACACCGCACTACGCAATGCAGTTGAAAATGCAGAGGATGATGAATACCGAGGATGGGAAGAACTGGAAGCTTATCATATCAATAAACTCGACACAGTGGTAGGAATTGCAGCATCAGGAACCACTCCTTATGTTGTAGGAGCATTGAAACAAGCTCGTGAAAAAGGCATTCTTACAGGCTGTATCACAAGTAACCCAGATTCGCCCATGGCCGAAGCATGTGACATCCCCATAGAAATGGTTGTAGGACCAGAGTTTGTTACGGGAAGTTCAAGAATGAAATCAGGCACAGGACAAAAAGATGATTCTGAACATGATCTCAACAAGTATCATGATAAAGTTAGGCCGTGAAAGGAAACCGCATGGTAAACATGCAACTCACAAATAAGAAACTCATCGACAGAGGAACTCGAATGATTATTGAAGAATTAGGCCTTGACTATGACCATGCTAAGCGATTGCTACTGATGTACGGTTCAGTTAGAAAAGCTGTTGAGGAAGTTCAGAAAACAAAAGGAAAGTAAAAGGACTATATTCAAATTCAAAAGAAATAAAAAAACGACTGATTGTTTATCTTCAATCAGTCGTTTTTTTATATTCCATATTAATGGAGTAAACTCATTACCTTTTCAAAGTATCGTTGTGTCTTTTTAATGCTAAAATGAATACCACCATTCCATGCTCTAATCGCGGTTTCAATATCATTCAGCGGATTATGATATGATTGAATCAACAGAAACATCTCTTTCGACTTCGCAATACTAAAACGATCGGATAACTTAAAGCGCTTTTTGCTCTTACGTTTTTTTCAGGATTTGGTTACACTCAGCAACCAAAACGGGAGTTATCTGCAATACACCTACAGAAGAACCACTCTTTGCCCGACTATTTCCTTTGCTCTCAACATGAATGATTGCGTTGATAACAGGATTCCAATCTACTTCATTCGCATTCTCCGTTTGTTCTGCTGCACAGCAGTACATAGGGAAAAACATAAAAATACTAAAAATCAACAATACGATCTTTTTTTCTTTTATCCATATTTGTTTTTATGGAACCTGAGTAAAATAAATATGATATACTCGCGATTTTGACATATAAGAAACAAAAAGCCAATAATCTCAGTCCCGTTAAATACTAAGTATAGTACCATAAAAGATGTACTATCCTTTTTATTCTACGCCTGCAAAGATACAATATTTTTAGGTTAACAGGCAAACAAAAGCTCACTTGAAATATTAAAATATATAAAAGAATGAAACACACAACCAAGCAATCACCAGCAACTTTTTCCCTTTAAGAACAAATCATTCAGCTATTTTGTTGGGTGAGAATGATAGGTAATACACTCTCCAAAAATCTTTATACTTGAAAAACACTATAAGTACCAACGAACTAATTAGCCCCTTTTTGATTGTGGATTACCTTAAAATTAGTATTTTTGTACTATAAAACATAGTTCTATCATATAGTATTATATATAGGCTATAAATAGCCAAAAGAAACCCCTATACATACTATATGTGCCTACATGTAAATTAATAATAATTAAAAAGTATCTTTTGGCAATTAGATTTATGGAAAATTAAAGATTTTTGTACAGCGTGAACTTGATTCAGTAGTAGCTAATGGTGGTGTTCAACAAGATGATTTCTCACCCCGTTCTATTATGGGTAATGTTGAGGTGCTTGAGAAGGGTTGTGTATTCCAAACTTTCGGTAAAGTATTCCGTAATGTTGTTAATAAGAAAATGGGAACATATGCTGAGTATAAAGCTTGCTCGTATGTTTTAAAATGTATGAAGATGGTACTGTAGATGAAAAGTCTATGCGTATTGTTCCTATCTATCCTTCTTATTTCAGCAAGCGTGCTATTGAAGTAAATGACAGCTGCCAGCGTACTGGTAATATCGCAATGTCTGATGGTCCAGTTTTCGTGAGGCTTATAAGTCTTATGGTTCTGTTCCAAAGGGATTCGCTAATGCTATTGATGGCAAGGTGATTAAGGTTGATAACGTCACTGTAACTCAAATCAAACGATTTGGTACTGAGACTGATGTTACTAACTCTAAAACTTATACTTTCAGCTATGCTGATGGTGTAAAGATGCCAGAAATTGCAGAATAATAAACTTTATACATTGAAGGGTTATCTACAAGGTAACTCTTCTTTGTGTATAGGTCCTGGTAAGTATATTGATTTATCTGATGTGAGTCAGGTTCTACCAAGAGGAAAGATTGGATATTTCAATATACTTCATCAAAATGGCAGAAATATATTTATTGATGCCAGGTGGGTTACTTCACCTTAAATAGACTATTAAGGCTAACTCGTATAAACCCAATTCTATTATCTTTGAGGATGCTCAAACATCTATATATGTAGTAGGAAGAAAGGAATATAATCCGACTCGACAAACTATATCAAAGAAATTATTTTCAGCAAAATAATCCACTCGTCATAAACACTTTGCTTTCAATATACAACTTTATAGTTTATTTTTCTATGGCATAAGCTTTTACAAAGCCTGTAAGAAATAAGCTCCAACGTACGAGGAAATTCTAAACCATTCAGAAAACGACTTTTGCCATACGCGGAAACTCCAAACCTTTCGGAAAGTGATTTGCAGGAGGCCCGCAAGGGATATAAACGAAAAAGGGGACAGTAGATATTTAGTGTGGATAAGCATATAGTTTAGCCATCCTAAAAAGGAAGAAACTTTTATCCACAACTCCCTTACGTTAGCCCTAAATAGTTTTTATTTTTGCGTTAAAGGATTCAGCAGCCGCGTTTGTAGCTCTGTTAATATAGAAGTTTAGTATGTCATCGTAATGTTCGTAGATAGTTGCTGCAATGACATTAGCAGGAATGGAAGTTAGCTTCTTCAACCTTATTATACCACTTGGCCAATGATAGTCTAGCTGCGTCTTTGACGGTGTTCTTTGCAAAAATCATTCTTAGCGAATGTGATAAGCCGTAAGCCTTCTTGATGTCAGGATATTCTCTAAATAGTATCTTGGCTCTTAGCTTCTGCTCATCAGTCCATTTCTCCGATGATTTGAATAACAGGTACCTGCTTCTTACCAGCAGTTCACTACGTGTATCTCCATTCTCAAAAGTCACAGATTGATATGCTCGCTTTTTCTAACTTCGCATTCTCTTTCTCCTCATTTGCTTCCTGTAAGGCAGCCCAGCGATGCTCTATTCTCATCTGTTGCACGGCATCAATTGCAAGTTTCTGTATATGAAAACGATCAATCACTCGTTTAGCCTTAGGAAAGCAATGTCTCACTATCTTACGCATACTGTCGGACAAGTCCAAGGTAACCTCTTCTACGTCTTCCCGCTTCTTTTTCATCTATCTCATCCGATGACCTTGCAGACATCCAAGGACTTTGTACCCGCAATAATAGCGATAAGACATCCCTCCCTACCGTGTCTGTCCCTATTGGTTACTATCGTGTAGAGCTCGCCATTGGACAAGGATGGTTCATCTATTGCTATGCTCTTGCCGATATTATTCTCAAATAGAAGCCACTTCTGTGCATGAGCCAACTGTTCCCATGACCTGTAACCACTTAATATTTCCTTATACTGTTTCTCAAAACTATGTCCATTGATATGATAGAATTCCTCAAGCGTACGGCAGGTCACTTTGGGGGACGTCTCCATACGTCTCTCTTAAAAAGCTCCGAACTCTTTGGAATAACGAGTGCCGGAGGCGGTAATGTCAATCTGCAGGAAGGGAGAAACTCTTACCTGTACGGGTATCTATCCACCGAGCGTCTACGAAGAACCAAAAATTACCTTATGGTCCCGAATCAGGGAAGTCTGTCACTCGACAGCATCCATAAAGCCTTAGGGATTCAAAATGAAGAACTTCTGAAAGTTCTTTCTCCATTTTCTCATCAAGGTAAATGCGCAACAAAGAAGAATCAGGGCTCTATCTTGACAATAGAGAAATAATGTAATATATCGCTTGGTAAAACGAACTCGGCTAATTGATATAGATTTTTCTTCCATGATACAAAAGGAAAGAAAAAAATATTAACTAAGGAAATTTCCCCATCTCTTTTCTACTGAGCCACAACAACTCCTGGCAGTTTTTCGGTCTTGGTACTGTCTGTTTGTGCTGTAATGTCTGTTATTGTGACAAACAGCAAGAAAAAGAATATATAGTATTTATACATTGTATATCATATTTTTAGCACCGACTTCAAAAATAAAATGTCGACGATTATTATGAGCAAGGATGGGGTATGCCGAAATATAGTATTTGGCAGCCCTGTACGTTGTCAAACAAAAGTGCACAACTGCAAATATAGTTATTTACTCTGATATTTCATTGTTTTTATTATCAAAAATTCTTTTGTTGATTGATTTTTGCTTTATAATTTCTCTTATCTTTTTAATTTTCTCCCCTTGTCCCTAAATATACGTCTTTGGGTGTGAGATTTTTCCAACGATTCATGAAATGATTTTTCGCCATGCGCGAAACTCCAAACCTTTCGGGAAACGACTTTCGCTACGCGCGGAAATGCCAAACCTTTCGGAAAACAACTTTCGCCATGCGCGGAAACTCCAAACCATTCGGGAAATAATTTTTCGCCATGCGCGGAAACCCCAAACCATTCGGGAAACGACTTTCGCCATGCGCGAAATGCCAAACCATTTGGGAAATGACTTTCGCCATGCGCGGATACTCCAAACCTTTTGCGGAAGGATTTGCGGGAGGCCCGCAAGGGATATAAACGAAAAAGCACTCTGAAGAAATGAATCTTCAAAGTGCTCTAATAAAAAGGAGGCGGCTACCTACTCTCCCGCATTGCATTGCAGTACCATCGGCGCAAGTGGGCTAACTTCTCTGTTCGGAATGGGAAGAGGTGGGACCCCACCGCAATAACCACCTGATGTATCTTTTTTTAGTTTACGAGTTCTAAGTTGACAGGTTGACAAGTTATTTGTCTTATTTTGTTGACGAGTTTTAAGTTAACAGGTTGACAAGTTATTTGTTTTCTTGTCCATTCTCCTGTTTGTCTTATTGTCGCTCTTACTTTATCAAGCAACTCGGTTTACTATTAACTCGTTTACTTGTCTACTAAAGACTTGTCTACTAATCAAACAATATCTCCACAAGCAAAGCTATAAAGGACTTTTTCAATCCGTTGTCTTGAACAACTCAAAGTGTGAGCCCGAAAAGAAGAAAGTTTCGGGCAATTAGTAGTGCTCGGCTTTGACATCGCTGTCTTTACACCTGCACCCTATCAACGTCGTCGTCTACAACGACCCTCAATGGAGTTCTCATCTTGCGGCTGGCTTCGCACTTAGATGCTTTCAGCGCTTATCCATTCCAGACTCAGATACCCAGCGGTGCACCTGGCGGCACAACTGGTAAACCGGAGGTCTGTCCATCACGGTCCTCTCGTACTGAGTGACGGCACCACGCAAAACTCCCGCGCCCACGATAGATAGAGACCGAACTGTCTCACGACGTTCTGAACCCAGCTCGCGTGCCACTTTAATGGGCGAACAGCCCAACCCCTTGGGACCTTCTCCAGCCCCAGGATGTGACGAGCCGACATCGAGGTGCCAAACCACCCCGTCGATATGAGCTCTTGGGGGATCAGCCTGTTATCCCCGGGTACCTTTTTATCCTTTGAGCGACGGGTTTCCATACACATCCGCCGGATCACTATGCCCCAGTTTTCCTGCCTGCTCGGCATGTCTGCCTCCCAGTCAAGCGCCCTTATGCCATTGCACTCTATTAGGCCGGTTACCAATCGGCCCGAGGGCACTCTGGAAGCCTCCGTTACGCTTTTTGGAGCGACCACCCCGATCAAACTACCCACCAAGCAGTGTCCCCACATCAAGCGGGTTAGACCTCAGACAGCCAAAGGGCCGTATTTCAAGGATGGCTCCACAGATGCTGGCGCACCTGCTTCAAAGCCTCCGGCCTATCCTACACATCGGATGACCAAGGTCAGTGCTAAGCTATAGTAAAGGTTCACGGGGTCTTTTCGTCCCATCGCGGGTAATCGGCATCTTCACCGATACTACAATTTCACTGAGCTCATGGTTGAGACAGCGTCCGGATCATTACACCATTCGTGCAGGTCGGAACTTACCCGACAAGGAATTTCGCTACCTTAGGACCGTTATAGTTACGGCCGCCGTTTACTGGGGCTTCAATTCAATGCTTCCTACTAGTAGTGACATCTCCTCTTAACCTTCCAGCACCGGGCAGGGTGTCAGGCTGTATACGTCATCTTTCGAGTTTGCACAGCCCTGTGTTTTTTTGTTAAACAGTTGCCTGGACCTATTCTCTGCGCCTCATATTGCTATGAGGGACCCCTTATCCCGAAGTTACGGGGTCAATTTGCCTAGTTCCTTAACCATGAATCTCTCAACGCCTTAGTATGTTCTACCCGTCTACCTGTGTCGGATTGCGGTACGGGTACCTTCAGGATATGCTAGCGGATTTTTCTCGGGAGTTTGTTTACCTGCGCTATCAACTTCCCCGAAGGGAAGGTCGTACTATTAAGGTCGGCTCTTGGAGTGGATTTGCCTGCTCCAATCTACGCCTACACTCTTTAACAGGGGACTTCCGTCGCCCCGCAGCAGTGTCACTGCTCCGTCTCCACATCGCTCCTGAAGGTAGTAACGGAATATTAACCGTTTCTGCCATCGCCCTCGCCCTTCGGCTGAGACTTAGGACCCGACTTACCCCGGGCTGATTGGCATTGCCCGGGAAACCTTGAGACTTATGGCGGAGGGAATCTCACCCCTCTTATCGTTACTTATACCTACATTTTGCTTTACCATGCGCTCCAGGATCAGTTATCTTCACCATTCGACGCACATGGTATGCTCCCCTACCGATACTTTTTATGATTACTATCCCGCGCCTTCGGCATCTGCCTTATACCCGATTATTATCCATGCCCGGACCCTCGACTAGTGAGCTGTTACGCACTCTTTTGAATGAATGGCTGCTTCAAGCCAACATCCTAGCTGTCATAGGGACCAGACTTCGTTAGACTAACTCAGACAGAATTTCGGGGCCTTAGACGGCGGTCTGGATTCTTCTCCTCTCGGGGACGGACCTTAGCACCCGCCCCCTTACTGCATGGCTGCAATCCGTAAGCATTCGGGTTCGTCAGGTCTCGATAGGCGGTGAAGCCCTCTTGACCTATCGGTCGCTCTACCTCTTACGGAGATCACCACACGCGGCACCTAAATGCCTTTCGGGGAGTACGAGCTATCTCCAAGTTTGATTGGCCTTTCACTCCTACACTCAACTCATCGGGAAGCTTTTCAACGCTTATCCGTGCGGTCCTCCATTCCGTGTTACCGGAACTTCAACCTGGTCAAGTGTAGATCACTTGGTTTCGCGTCTACCCCCACCAACTATACGCCCTATTCAGGCTCGCTTTCACTGCGGCTGGGGACTAATGGCCCTTAACCTTGCTGGTGATGGTAACTCGTAGGTTCATTATGCAAAAGGCACGCCGTCACTGCAAAAAGCAGCTCCGACCGCTTGTAGGCGTATGGTTTCAGGAACTATTTCACTCTTCTTATCGAAGTGCTTTTTCACCTTTCCCTCACGGTACTGGTTCACTATCGGTCTCACAGGAGTATTTAGCCTTACCGGATGGTCCCGGCGGATTCGCGCAGAATTCCTCGTGTTCCGCGTTACTCAGGATACCGCTATGTTGCAATTAGCTTCGCATACTGGACTTTCACCATCTACGGTTCTTCTTTCCAGAAGATTCTGCTCACTGCATGCATACAATGTCGCGGTCCTACTACCCCGCAGCTGCGTTGCCACAGTCACGGTTTGGGCTGTTCCCCGTTCGCTCGCCACTACTAAGGGAATCATTATTTATTTTTCTCTTCCTACAGGTACTAAGATGTTTCAGTTCCCTGCGTTAGCTCTCACGCTTAGCGTGAGTGACCGTCCTTCAGACGGCCGGGTTGTCCCATTCGGAAATCTTCGGATCAAAGGTTATTTGCACCTACCCGAAGCTTATCGCAGCTTATCACGTCCTTCATCGCCTCTGTGAGCCTAGGCATCCACCATACGCCCTTTCTTACTTTCTTCTTAAAAGGATAAAAGCAAGAATATAGAAAGCAACATTCATTGCTCTTTATTCTTACTGCTTCACCTTTTGAAGCTCATACTTTCAGCTGTCAAGTGAAATCATATCTTGCGATTTGATTTCTAAGATTGAACTTAGTTTACTTTACAGTTTTTGCTTGTGTCAATATGTCAAAGATCGTTTGGACAATCAAAAGGCTTAAAGCCTCCTCATGTCACTTATGTGGAGAATAACGGATTCGAACCGTTGACCCCCTGCTTGCAAAGCAGGTGCTCTAGCCAGCTGAGCTAATCCCCCAAGGTAGTAATTCATAATGATTAATGCATAATGCATAATTATGATTACCATTTGATTGGAGTATTCATCATTCAAGCGCTCATTAATAAGCAAAATGCAAACTTTCTGTTTGGATTATGCATTATTAATTATGAATTATGAATTAAAGAAAGTAGTCCCAGGCAGACTTGAACTGCCGACCTCCACGATTATCAGTGTGGCGCTCTAACCAACTGAGCTATAGGACTATTGTCAATTCATAATATGAAAAGACATAACATTTATGTTTCATACTTATGAATCCCGGTTGGTTGCTGTCCAAGACCTGGGCTTCAATCGCCCGGCTTCCTTTTTTTCTCTATATCTTAAACAGTTCCGTGAGTACAAGAAGAACGATGAAAGCGTTTCCTATCTTTCTCTTTTTATTTACCCTATTGTCATTACTATTAACTTGTCTACTCGTAAACCCGTTAACTGTAACTTGTCAACTCGTTAACCTGTCTACTCGTCAACTTTGAAATCCGTCTCCAGAAAAGGAGGTGTTCCAGCCGCACCTTCCGGTACGGCTACCTTGTTACGACTTAGCCCCAATCACCAGTTTTGCCCTAGGCCGTTCCTTGCGGTCACAGACTTCAGGCACCCCCGGCTTTCATGGCTTGACGGGCGGTGTGTACAAAGGCCAGGGAACGTATTCACCGCGCCATGGCTGATGCGCGATTACTAGCGAATCCAGCTTCGTGGGGTCGGGTTGCAGACCCCAGTCCGAACTGGGACCGGCTTTAAGGATTAGATCGTATTTGCATACAACCAACTCTCTGTACCGGCCATTGTAACACGTGTGTAGCCCCGGACGTAAGGGCCGTGCTGATTTGACGTCATCCCCACCTTCCTCACACCTTACGGTGGCAGTATCTCCAGAGTGCCCAGCATCACCTGATGGCAACTGAAAAAAAGGGGTTGCGCTCGTTATGGCACTAAGCCGACACCTCACGGCACGAGCTGACGACAACCATGCAGCACCTTCACAGACGCCCCGAAGAGCCCTCATCATCTCTGAATCGTTCGTCTGCAATTCAAGCCCGGGTAAGGTTCCTCGCGTATCATCGAATTAAACCACATGTTCCTCCGCTTGTGCGGGCCCCGTCAATTCCTTTGAGTTTCACCGTTGCCCGGCGTACTCCCCAGGTGGGATGCTTAATGCTTTCGCTTGGTCGCTAATTCATAAGTGAACTAACAACGGGCATCCATCGTTTACTGTGCGGACTACCAGGGTATCTAATCCTGTTTGATACCCGCACCTTCGAGCTTCAGCGTCAGTTGTGCTCCCGTAAGCTGCCTTCGCAATCGGGTTCTTCGTCATATCTAAGCATTTCACCGCTACACGACGAATTCCGCCTACGTTGTGCATACTCAAGTGAACCAGTTCGCGCTGCAATTCAGACGTTGAGCGTCTACATTTCACAACACGCTTAATCCACGGCCTACGCTCCCTTTAAACCAATAAATCCGGATAACGCCTGGACCTTCCGTATTACCGCGGCTGCTGGCACGGAATTAGCCGGTCCTTATTCATGTGGTACCTGCAATAAACTACACGTAGCTCACTTTATCCCCACATAAAAAGCAGTTTACAACCCATAGGGGCCGTCATCCTGCACGCTACTTGGCTGGTTCAGGCTCTCGCCCATTGACCAATATTCCTCACTGCTGCCTCCCGTAGGAGTTTGGACCGTGTCTCAGTTCCAATGTGGGGGACCTTCCTCTCAGAACCCCTACTGATCGTTGCCTTGGTGGGCCGTTACCCCGCCAACAAGCTAATCAGACGCATCCCCATCACTGACCGATAAATCTTTCGTTTTCATTAGATGTCTGCTGAAAACCTCATAAGGTATTAGTCCGACTTTCGCCGGGTTATCCCTTAGTCAGAGGCAGGTTGGATACGCGTTACTCACCCGTGCGCCGGTCGACGCCCATCGAAGCAAGCTTCAATGTCGTTTCCCCTCGACTTGCATGTGTTAAGCCTGTAGCTAGCGTTCATCCTGAGCCAGGATCAAACTCTCCATTGTAAAATTAGTTTGAAAGGTTAATAAGCAATAAATCAAAATGCTAAAAAGCATTCAATCAACCACTCATACCTTGAATAATCTGTTCAGAACGAATCTCCTTGATTTAATAGTAAAAAAAGTAAATTGAAAGTAACAAAACAAAAAGGCAAAAAAAGCAAAAAAACTTCACTCCTTAAACCCCTCATTTACATTACTCGAATTGATCGGTTCGTTTCTTCTACCCAAGACACATATTGCTATATGTCTCGCTTCTTGTACTACTTCTCTGTTTATGTAAATCTTTTCAAAGAACTCTTTCTTTTTGGTGGCAAAAAGTCTTTTGCAAGACTCCAGCCTTGCTTCTGGAATTTAGCAATCAATAACTCGATTTCTCCCTGAAAGCGTTTTGCAAAGGTAATACATTTTAAAAACCCTCAATCCAAATGTTTTTTAAAAAGAAAAGTTTGAAAACTTGTGAAAATTTTTCGCGTTGTTTGACAAAACAAGGCAAAAAGCATGACCAAATGCATGACTTCAGGCGACAACTCCACACAAAGCACGCTGCAATATCAGGCAAAAGAAAAACCCATAAAAGAATCCTCGACAATAAAAACGACGACGGCGGCGACCTTTTCTTTCTTTCTTTTCGTCGTTCTTGTTCTTTGTTCTCGTTCTTAGTTCTTAGGCAACTTAACTCCCTGATTATCAATAGTTCCATTTGTTAATTTATCTAAAC
>BNJV01000660.1_pt1 | contig 119779 bp, 177 predicted proteins | sample 8540591 | NCBI WGS metagenome assembly BNJV01 (sample SAMD00202457, study PRJDB9452) | human saliva metagenome | host: Homo sapiens
CCATCCGCAATAACCTACCTGAGGGCTTCGAACTGACTTAACCAAAGACCTTAATCCACCAAGCAAGTTGCCCGTGGTTAAAACCAACTTAAACAGCCTCATTGACGAAATCAAACGCACAGTGATAACTTTAAGTCAAACAACACGGTCGACACCTTGTTATTAAAGCAATTTTGAAAGGTGACACCGATAAAGGAGACACTTTATGGAGCTAAACGAAACCAACTGAATTGAAAGACATAAAAAAGAAACCCATGCGTAAGTATTTTATTTATTTTCCAATAATTAGCTTCATTTGCCATTATAAATTTAAAAATAGCTAAATAATAAACACAACATAACCAAGCTTATAATCAGTTTCATAATAATAGCAATAGTTATTATTTGTAATTTTATTAAACAAAAAGAATTTCTAAAAGAGGAATCCTAAAACAAAGAAAAAGATAGTTATCACCTTTACAGTAAACCCCCGAAAAAATTCATAAAAACAGAAACCACCTGCACTAACCAATTCGAAAACTACATCCAATAACCCACCCAAGCTTCACTGTTGAAACCTCGACTCAACCAAAGAAACAATCACCAACCGAAGCCCCCAGTTCAACCCCAAAAAAATACCCCAACTGAACCCATCAACCAAATCCAAAACACATGGCGACAACATTATCACAAACAACAAGGCCCTCAACTAACCATTAAAGCGACTTAAACCATAAAACAACTAAAATAACCAGGGGTCAACTTCAAACCCATTGTTTTACTCAAGGAGACAATGTCACGCCTTTATTTATCGACGACTACGGTCGATAACAATACGAGTGAGCAACCGAACACTGTTATAACTCCATATGAATTATTCCACAAAACAAAAAATTCATCAATCGACAACCTACAAATACATTCAACCCAATGGAAGAATCTGATTTAATGCAGCAAAAGATTGGGAAGTCAGCTTCCAGAGCCGAAAGACAAATTTTACGACAGTCCGACTCTACTACACAAAAATAAACCGAAAGGAGCAAATCAATGTCCATGAAAACGAAAAGACCATTACCTTAACAGAACCTCGCTTACCAAGAATTTAAGGAACAAGGTTACTTAGGTTTTCCTCTTATTCGCTTATCCTTCCTACATGGTCGGAAACAAAGCAAAAGAGCCGAAAACTTAAAAGACGCTTTTATTAACCTCATCACTAACAAACTAACCGAATGACGTTCAATACAACGAACGCATCATGCACAAACAAGGTCAACACATTGAGCGTTTATCTGCCAGTCCCAATTCTACAAACAATGCACAAAAGCTCCATCTCAAATACTCCTGCCCTCACGTCCCAACCGGTATCTGCAGCTCGACGTGATTGGTTTTCAGACGATGACGAATAAATAAAACGAAAGGAAGCTCGCCCATGGACATCCCTTTATCTCATTAACTGAACTCAATGGCGCTCCAAACGGGCGCCCTATACTTCCCTAATCACGGCTTTTACCAAAGAGGCTTTGTGGAAATCAAGCAGGTAACCATTCAATCAATCTCATATGACGCGCTGGGAACGCCTATTTAAGCCAGCAAACTAGTATTGTTACATTAACTATCTCAAGGTGCACCCAGACGACCAAGAAGCCAAAACCTTTGCCACAAACAAGACTCACCCAAAGAAACGCAAAATCCACTACCGTGTTACTTTTTAATGGAACAAACTTGATTAGCGAATTATTAGGTTACAAACCGACCCAACCCTCACGATTAACTGGAGGGTCGAAGCCAATGGGGAGCATTGATTTTGAAAAATCAACCTTAGACATCGACGGGTTATTAACCAAAACGCCAGCCAAAACCCAATCGAAACCATCGAGCCCGATGATTACATCAATCCCGTTTACTACCAAGAAATTATGGATTATTTACAAAACCCAAAACCATTCAAACTAACAACATTCCAATCAAACAACATCTTTTTATCATGGGTCGGTTGCAACCGACTTGGTACGACCCAAAAGAACAGATGATTTATGAAACTATTCGATAAAAAGGAGAAACTACAATGCGATTAAACTTACATGCTAAAACCGCATCCAAAACGGGTTATACCCCGACTGGATTGCGTATTGAATTCAAAACATCAAGATAAAACTATTCTGATTAACAATGGATATCCAAGGTGATACTCAGTTATGATGAAGAAGAATCCTTTATAATCAAACTAAGGGCGAACTCGTTCCTTGGGAATATCGAGTTGAAAGAAAATGGCAAAAGTTAAACTAAAGATTTATATCAACTAAGTGAAGAAAAATTAGAAGATTATCTTCAAATGTTTAACCACATGCTATCCTGCAGAGAACGAGTAATTATCGGTGTTTACCCAACAGACGATACCAACCACCAAGAACGACTCAAAACATTAGACCCAAGTAGAATTCAGAATGTAATGGGTTATACGAATATGAAGACAACTTTGAAAAACAACCACTCTATTGAATTCAAATTCAAATGTGAAGTTTACTAATTTCAAAAATAAAGGAAAATTAAAACATGTCAAGTCAAATTATCTTTCAAGAACTAATCGAACAAACCAATGAGATTGAAAAAGAAAATCTATCAACAAGCCAAACAAATGAATGAACAAATCAACATTAAATTGTGACCCAACGGTCAAGCATTTCTTAAAGACGCCGTAAACGCTTTGTTTTGTTCAAACAAACTGTTTATTTGGGAATATCATAGGCATATGACCATACATTCACCAAAACTCAATCTACAAACATTTTAAAACATTGGTTCTAAAATTGATATTGAAAATCTCCAACTGTGAAAAATACAAGTTTAACTATAAACCAAGGCAAAACCAACGTTATCTCAGAGTTCAATCCATGGTGGACGATGAACACCCTACTACTTTAGAAATTAATCTTGACAAAAATAATTGTGTCACAAGTTTTCAAACAGACGTTGATACAACTTATATGAACCTACAAACGAAAAAGATGTGAGCGTTTTCCCCATGACCAACATTATCAACTTGACGTCTACTTTGAGGAAGTTGACTGTATTAAACAAAAATCAACAAAACAAGTTTCCTACATCACCGAAAACATTCAACATTTCAACTGCGACCCAAATGTCGTACCCTGCAACCTGCAACTAACAACTACATATTACTTTGCAAAGGAAACATCAAAAGACTTCACGAGTTAATCCAATTTGAAAACCCAACTTGTTGCAAACCTAAAAGTAGGGATCAAAAATTGACACATATCCAAACATCTTTAACACCAAATGTCGAACTTATAGAAGATTTGGACAACAACAAACACTTACTCTTAATCTTCGATACATCAACAGCATCGCCTTCCCCACAAAACTCGCTTATTTTTTATAACGATGAGCATGTTGTCACTAATAACATCCAAACAAAATTACCATAAAAAGGAGCCTAATTGTTATGCGACACCCGTCAATTATTATGGTTTTTCCCATACAGAATTAATCTCTCGAACTTATCGAATTCCCATATCCCAACGGAACGTCAAGGTTCTAGTTTTCCAAGGCGAATACCTGACCATTTTATCGCAACGGTCCTTTCTAAACTCAAGAAAGAAACCATACAAGGTATCAAAGATGACAGGCTGCTTAATGGTTGATTGCTCACCCATACCTCTATTATAACCGATTAATTCTAATTCACCAACGACTGAAGAATACGTCAACATGGCTAGAAGCAAATGAAACGCAACTATCAGACAATGAAAACCCCACAAACAATTGATTTACAAATTAACCATCAATTTAAATCGAACGTTTGAAGATTTTGAAAACAATATGACCAGTTAACACGCATCATCAAACTCTGCGATTGCAACCCGGTCACAGTTACCCTGCTCGAGTACGCGAAAGACGCATACACAAAAAGAAACGACAAAGGACCTACTACTGAAGCCTTACTCAAGACCCTCATACATTATTCAAAACCTAAAAGTAGGGTGTACATTCTAACCCCAAATCCACGTCACCTAATGAAGGAATTGGTGTTAAGTCGCGACTCATTCAAAAATTGCTCTGTTGCCAATACTAAAATCAAACAACAACAAACGTCATGCACTAGCCTTGATTTAGATGAAACGACATTATCACCAAAATCGAAAACTATCACGCATAAAAGGAGCGTCCCATGGTAAAAACCAGTAGTAGAAACAGCTGGCAATTTTGAAAGAATCAACTCGGTTCGTTCTTTCTTGAGGTTGAAAAATTTTTGATGAATTTCATATAACGGTCCTTTCTTTTGTTTTTAGTTCCTAATTTGCTTATTTTGATAATTTTTCAAAGATAGAAAATAAAGCCCAAAGGGATTTTATCCTTTTGGGCTTTTTGGCAACGCCATGTTGTTTTTATGCTTTTTCAACATGCCGGGTTGCAACTTGATAACCTTCTTGTTGTAGGGTTTCGTTGCTTTTTAAAAACTTCTTCATAGGTGAAGTAACGCGCGTTGTTTGGATTTTCGGTCCAAATTGGTTTTTCTGTGTCGAGGTTAAGCGTTTGATAATAGTGTGAATTTAAAATCACCTAGCTGAACAACGACATAGCGGAAAAGCGTCAGGGTGAGGTAGACCGTGGTCGTCTATTTCAATTAAGACTTTTAAGTCATTGAGTTTTTAACCTTGGCTTCACTAGTTAAATCCGTTGACGTTCTTATACCGAGGGCTTCTTTTGAGTCGAGCTAAAGCAAGCATGGCTTGCTTTGGGTGACCATTTTTCTTGTAATAACTCCTCGTAATGGTGCCGATTGGCGCCCCCGTGGTTTTTGTGATGTCTTTGAACAAGGTGTAGGTTTTCAAATCGAACCATTCTCTTAATTTGTCAATTTCAACCCGAAATGGGTTGTCATTTGTCTTAACTTTTGTTTTTGTTTCTTTCACGGGCGCTGCTCCCGAGGTGGTTCCGTTGGCTCGGACGAGTTCTCGTTCATATATGTAGTGTTTGTTTGACTTGGACCCAATGGTTTTGATGTGTTGGTATTCATTGCATCTTTGAATGTCAGATGGAATTAGTTTTGTTGCTTCTCTTGTCGTATTGGTCCAACGGTCGAACTGTTCAGCATTTAAACCTTCAACTTGTGACGCCACGGCGATTTCTAAGAATAATTGTAACTCTTGTGGCAGTTGATGCCACTGGGGTGATTGTTTCAAATGGTTCAAAAACCCTCTTGGGTGAGAATCGTGATGGCGGAAAAAGTATTGTTTAAGCCAGTCCATGTAATCAATCCTTTCGTTTTTATTTTTTGAGGCAATGCCCTTATTCTGCTAAATTTTGACGGTTTTTAGACCTTGAGGGCTTCTGCCCGATACTTTATATTACTTGACGCCTATAACGTTAAATAAAAACGCTTTCTGTCCATATAGAAGCCTCATTAAGCGTATGTAATAACTTGTGGTCTGTGACGTTCATTTTAAAGTCAAGCACTTGTCCTTCTTTATTGGTGACTAGACCGAGATAATGCGTTTTGTATTTGTCTTGTTCTTTTGAGGGTCTAAAGGCATATAGAGCTTAACCCAATATTGAATAGCGCTTTTGACTTTCAATTCGAAAGTCATGATAGGGCGTGTGTTCTAAAACTTCCCCATGGTAGCGACTCAGCCACCTTTTTGTCAGGGTCTTGTGTTAGGTTATAAAGTTTGAGGGTTGTTTCAGTGAACATACGTTCAAAAAGCGTTTTAACATGCTTGTGTGTGGCTAAGCATCGCGGTGGATTTTTGCTAGAAGTTTTCAATCCATTTGCTTAAATAATTTAAACGGTTAATAATCCGGTTTTTCACCGACTCTTTAGGATATATCGTACTTTGTCATAGGTAGTACCTCAACTCTCTTTTCGAAAGGAATATTCATATCCAATTGGTCGATGTTTAACAAAAACTCTTTTTAAGATACGTTCTCGATCTACCACAAAGGGCTAGGGTATGCTTTTTGGGGTAGCCCCGGGCTTAAAGTCGCAAAGAAACTCACCGTGTACAAGGTGTCGCCTGAATGTTGGTCGGTGTAAGCCTCGTGGGTAGTAAACGGCATGGGGTACTGCTTGTCCAATTTTGAGATTGACCCATGCTAAGTCATTAACTGGGCTTGTTTAATAGATACAAAAAGTTCTTTTGGCTTCGTGAAGCTTTGCCTTCAACTAAAAATTTGGAAAGTGGGTGGTTTGTCAGGGAACTTTTCATCTGCTTTTTCTTGGTGATACCTTGAAGGTGTGAAGCACACCTCGTAAGTCACTTGGATTATAGGTTAGGTTTGCCCTGAGTTGGGTAACCGCTCACTAAAAGGTTTTTACCATGGGGCGACGCTCCTTTTTATGCGTGATAGTTTTCGATTTTGGTGATAATGTCGTTTTCATCTAAATCAAAGATGAGTGCATGACGTTTGTTTGTTTGATTTTCAATGTGGCAACAGAGGCAATTTTTGAATGAGTCGCGACTTTAACACACCAATTCCTTTCGTGGGTGACGTGGGTAGGGGTTAAGGTACTGCCTACTTTTAGGTTTTTGAATATTAATAAGGAGGTCTTTGGTAGGCCTTGTAGTGGTAAGTGTCCTGTCGTTTCGCGTATGCGTCGTTAGCAGTACCGGGTTCAATGAGGGTTGCACGATGTGTCGGTACATATATGTTTTTGGAAAATCTCAGCCGTTCGATTTAAATTGATGGTTAATTTTGTAAAATCAATTGTTTGTGGGGTTTCGTATTGTCGATAGTTGCGTTTCATTTTGCTTCTAGCCATGTTGACGTATCTTCGTCGTTGGTGAAATTTAAGAATTAATCGGTTATAATAGAGGTATGGGTAGAGCAATCAACCATTTAAACGTACCTTCATCTTTGATACCTTGTATGTTGGTTTCTTTCTTGAGTTTGAAAGGACCCGTTGCGATAAAATGGTCGAGGTATTCGCCTTTGGAAAACTTCGACCTTGACGTTTCCGTTAGGATATAGGAAATCTGATAAGTTCGAGATTAATTCTGCATGGGGAAAAACCATAATAGTGAGGCAATGGGTGTCGCATAACGGTGGGCTCCCTTTTTATGGTAATTTTGTTTTGGATGTTAGTGACAACATGCTCATCGTTATAAAAAATAGCGAGTTTGTGGAAGGCGATGCTGTTGATGGCTAATAAATTAAGAGTAAGTGTTTGTTGTTGTCCAAATCTTCTATAAGTTGACATTTGGTATTGTTAAAGAATGTTTGAATGTCAATTTTGACCCTACTTTTAGGTTTTGTCAGTTGAGTTTTTCAGAGTGGATTAACTCGTGAAGTCTTTTGATGTTTCTTTGCAAAGTAATGTAGTTGTTAGTTGCGAGTTGCAAGAATTTTTTGACATTTGGGTCGCAGTTGAAATGTTGAATGTTTTCGTGATGGAAACTTGTTTGTTGATTTTTGTTTTAATAAGTCAACTTCCTCAAAGTAGGCGTCGAGATTGATAATGTTGGTCATGGGAAAACGCTCCTTTTTATCTTTTTCGTTTATGAGTTCATATAAATAGTTGTATCAACGTCTGTTTGAAAACTTGTGACTACAATTATTTTTGTCAAGATTAATTTTCAAAAGTAGTAGGGTATTCATCGTCCACCATGGATTGAACTCTGAGATAACGTTGGTTTTTGCCTTGGTTTATAGTTAAACTTGTATTTTCACAGTTAAGGAATTTTTCAATATCAATTTTAGAACCAATGTTTAAATGTTGTAGATTGAGTTTGTGAATGTAGCACCACTTAATACCTTGATATTCCCTAAATAAACAGTTTGTTTGAACAAAAACAAACGTTTACGACGTCTTTTAAGAAATGCTTGACCGTTGGGTCACAATTTAATGTGTTGATTTGTTCATTCATTTGTTTGGCTTGTTGATAGATTTTTCTTTTTCAACTCATTGGTTTGTTCGATTAGTTCTTGAAAGATAATTTGACTTGACATGTTTTTAATTTTCCTTTATTTTTGAAATTAGTAAACTTCACATTTGAATTTGAATTCAATAGAGTGGTTGTTTTCAAAGTTGTCTTCATATTCGTATAACCCATTACATTCTGTGAATTCTTTACTTGGGTCTAATGTTTTGAGTCGTTCTTGGTAGTTGGTATCGTCTGTTGGGTAAACGCCGATAATTACTCGTTCTGCTTGGGATAGTAGTGGTTAAACATTTGAAGATAATCTTCTAATTTTTCTTCACTTAGTTGATATAAATCTTTGAATTTAACTTTACCATTTCTTTCAACTCGATATTCCCAAGGAACGAGTTCGCCCTTTGGTTTGGGTATAAAGTTCTTCTTCATCATAACTGGTATCACCTTGGATATCCATTGTTAATCGAATAGTTTTTTGATCTTGATGTTTGAATTCAATAGCAATCCAGTCGGGGGTATAACCCGTTTTGGATGCGGTTTTAGCATGTAAGTTTAATCGCATTGGTAGTCTCCTTTTTATCGAATAGTTTCATAAATCATCTGTTCTTTTGTCGTACCAAGTCGGTTGCAACCGACCCATGATAAAAAGATGTTGTTTGATTGGAATGTTGTTAGTTTGAATGGTTTTGGGTTTTGCTAAATAATCCATACACTTTCTTGGTAGTAAACGGGATTGATGTAATCATCGGGCTCGATACGGTTTCGATTGGGTTTTGGCTTGGCGTTTTTGGTTAATAACCCGTCGATGTCTAAGGTTGATTTTTCAAAAATCAATGCTCCCATTGGCTTCGACCCTCCAGTTAATCGTGAGGTTGATCGGTTGTAACCTAATAATTCGCTAATCGTTTTGTTCCATTAAAAAGTAACACGGTAGTGATTTTGCGTTTCTTTGGGTAGGTCTTGTTTATTACTAAAGGTTTTAGCTTCTTGGTCGTCTGCGTAGACACCTTGAGATAGTTGATAGCAATACTGTTGTAACCTTAAATAGGCGTTCCCGGGCGTCGCCCTTGAGGATTGATTGAATGAATTTACCTGCTTGATTTAAAGCCTCTTTGGTAAAGCCGTGATTAGAGAGTATAGGGCGCCCGTTTGGACGCCATTGAGTTGGTTAATGAGATAAAAGGGATGTCCCATGGGCGAGCTTCCTTTCGTTTTTATTTATTCGTCATCGTCTGAAAACCAATCGTCGACTTCAGATACGGTTAGACGTGAGGGCGGAAGTATTTGAAGTTTTGGAACTTTTGGCTTGTTGTTTTGGCAAATTTAGGACTGGCAACAACGCTCAATGTATTTGCCTTTGTTTGTGCATGATGCGTTCGTTGTGGTAAGAAACGTCATTCGGATTTAGTTTTGTTAATTTTGATGAGGTTAATAAAGCGTCTTTTAAGTTTTTCGGCTCTTTTGCTTTGTTTCCGACCATGTAGGAAGGGGATAAGCGAATAAGAGGGAAAACCCTAAAGTAACCTTGTTCCTTAAATTCTTGGTAAGCAGGTTCTGTTAGGAAGTAATGGTCTTTTCGTTTCATGGACATGTTGATTTGCTCCTTTCGGTTTTATTTTTCGTTGTAGTAAGAGTCGAGACTGTCGTAAATTTCGGTCTTTCTGGCTCTGGGAAAGCTCCCGGCTTTTTCCCAATCTTTTTAGCTTGCATTAAATCGATTCGCCCATTGGGTTGAATGTATTTGTCAGGTTGTCGATTGATGAATTTTGAATTTCATGGAATAATTCATATAGGTTATAACCGTGTTCGGTTAACCACTGTATTGGTATCGACCGTAGTCGTCGATAAATAAAGGCATGACATTATCTCCTTTCTTGAGTAAAAACCAATGGGGTTAGAAGTCGCCCCACTGGTTATTTTTGGTTGTTTTGGTTTAAAGTCGCTTTAATGGTTAGTTGAGGGGCCTTGTTGTTTGACGATATGTTGTCGCCATGTGTTTGGATTTGGTTGATGAGGTCAGTTAGAATAGGGTTGAACTGGGGGCTTCGGTTGGTGGGTTAATTTCTTTTGGTTAAGTCGAAGGTTTCAACCCGTGAAGCCCTTGGGTGGGTTATTGCGGATGTAGTTTTTCGAATTGGTTAGTGCAGGTGGTTTCTGTTTTTAGTGAATTTTTCGGGGGTTTACTGTAAGGTGATAACTATCTTTTTCTTTGTGTTTTAAGGATTCTCTTTTTCAAATTCTTTTGTTTAATAAAAATTACAAATAATAACCCTATTGCTAATGCTATTATGAAACTGATTATAAACGCATGGTCTACTGTTGTATTTATTATTTTAGCTATTTTTAAATTTATAATGGCAAATGAGAAGCTACTTATTGGAAATAAATAAAAGTAACACGCATAAGATTTCTTTTTATGTCTTTCAATTCAATTGGTTTTTCGTTTAGCTCCATAAAAAGTGTCTCCTTTATCGGTCATCACCTTTCAAAATTGCTTTAATAACAAGGTGTCGACCGTCTTGTTTGACTGAAAAGTTATCACTGTGCGTTTGAATTTCGTCAATGAGGCTGTTTAAGTTGGTTTTAACCACGGGGGCAACGCTTGGTGGATTAAGGTCTTTGGTTAAGTCAAAGGTTTCAACCGTGAAGCCCTCGGTGGGTTATTGCGGATGTAATTTTTCGAATTCGTTTGTGCAGGCGGTTTCTGCTTTTAAGAACCCAGTTGTTAGGTCTGATGTGATGCTATTGGCGCTGTTTTGGTTTTTTGCTAAGATTTTTGTTAGGTGTTTTTCATCGCGTTCAAAGGCTTGTTGAATAGGGTCTTTAATGATACGTTTTATTTTTGTTTGTTTGGTTGTAAATGGGGTGGTGCGTGAGGTGGTATTTCCTTTATCTCTTATGAGATGGTCGTAGTAAGGGATTACTCGGATGGTTCCTTTTCTTTTTTGTGGAAACCAGAAAAATAGTAGCCTTTTTCAGTTGACTCATCTTTTTCTTTAGCGAAATCCTCATTTTTGGTTTTGAATTTTCAGTTTTTGAGGATTTGGTTTCATTTGTTTCATTTTCTAATTTGCTTATACCCAGAATTGTTAGACCTAGAATTATCGAAAAAAACTATAATCATGACACCAACAATTGCAATTAATATCCTTATTAGTTTATTTGTGTTTATTGAATAATCAAAAATCAGTAATGGGACCATTACTATGACTATAAAAGCTAACTCTAGTTTGGCGTAAATTCTTATCTCTTTCCAATCAGTTGGTTTTTTTCTTTTTCGTTTGGTTCCATGCAATATTCTCCTTCTATTGGTCGTCACCCTTTAATATCGCTTTAATGTTGAGGTGGCGACCTTCTTGTTTAACGGCCATGCTATCACTATGATGTTTAATTATATCAAGGGCGTTGCCAATGGTTGGTTCTGTGCGAGTTTGTTTTACCTTTTGATGATTTTTGCTCTGAGTTAGATGTTTCGCCGGTGGAGTCTTCTGTCGAGGTTGCTACCATGAGGGGCGTCGGGGTTAATGTTATTTAAGTCATCTTTAGTTGGGTGTGTTTATACGACTTACGGTGTTAACGCAGTTTAAAATTTCGTCTGAGGTATCTTCGTCTCAAAAATTTGGTCAAGGTTTTTCTTTGTCTTTTTCAATTGCTTCTTGAATAGGGGTATACCGAAGTGGGTTGTCTGATTTTTCTTCTACACAGCAGAAAGCTTCGTGTTTACCTTTTGCACCAATTGTCGTGTCTACTTACGACTTTATATTTGTCTGGACTATAATCCACTTCTCGACCGATTGCATCATAGTATTTAACTTTATCTTTTGGTTCTGTTTTCTTTTTCTTGGTCAAGGTTATCGATGATGGATAAAAATGCTTGCGTTAGCAAGGCGATAAGCAGGAAGGCGAGAATTTCTTTTGGTAGGTTGGTGCGTTTTTGAGAGTTCTTCGATTCCTACAAGTCCAACACTTATTACTAAGATGGATAGTAAAAAGGAATATCATTTTGATGTTTTCTAATAGTTTTTTCGCAAAAACCATTTCATTTTTATCTTCAAATGAATTCATAGTTTGTTTTTCCTCCTTTAGGGCTTAAAATTTTGGTTAATTTGATTTTTTTGAGTTTTTCGGTTGATAAAGAAGGTGGTGATAAGGGCACCCATTGGAACGACCAGTAAAATTGTTGAAATGGTGATAACCGTTTGACTTATCATTTGTTTTCTGGTCGTTTTGGGTTTGAAATTGTTTCAAACTTTGGTAGAGTGAATGTTCGTAGGTTTTGTTAATCAAAGACGTAAAAATAGTCGCAAAGGAAAGTTGTAGGTAACGATTGGTTTTTATTTTTCAGCGAAGATGGACGTGTAATTCTTGTATTTGAACTCAAGGGCGTCTAACTCGTTGCTTAAGGTGTTTTGATTTTTCCAAATTTAGGTAGTAAACAACAAAACCAAGTAAAATAATCATAGTAAAGTTAGCGATGACTTCGAGAATGGTGATAACCAAAGGCTTGTCTAAGATGGTTTTTGATAAATGTAAATCTCGATATAAGAACCACAAGCTTTGCGACCAATTGGTTAATCACGACTGAGCTCATAGCGATTAGGGTGATGAGGTCGCGTTTTTAAGTTGGTGTTGGATGGTTTCCATTATTTTGTTAATCTCCTTGGTTATTTAGTCGGGTCGATGCCGTATTTGTTTTCAAACGTTTCAGGTAGGGTTTGGATTTTTTTCTTTGTGTTTTCATTATAATTTCTTTTTTATACATAATAAAAAAAGATGAATAGGACGATGACCATTATGAATATAATCATTGCATAGATGGTTGAGAAGTCTTTGTTGTTTGGATTTAAAAATTCGTTTGAAATGGGTTCTTTTTAACAAGAGTTTGATACAAAATCCAAATATCATATGTAACCAATAAAAGATGCTATGCCGTTTAGGGTGAGTTTTTTTAGTTGGATGATTAATTGTTCTTTTTTTGATTAAATAGTTGTAGTAACGTTTTGCTAAATCTTTTGCTTTCTTCAAATAATTGGTCTTTCCATTGTTTTTTCTCAAATCGTTTAAGCGGGGGATTAGTAAGATTGCAACGTTTGTCATTAATAGTGTCAATACTATAATTTGTTCTATTTCATAAAAGGGTTCCGTGGATTTGTTAATGAGTTTGTTGATTGTGATACTAGCGAAAAACAATAAGGGTGATAATATGTGCTAGGTAACTTAATGCAGTATAAATAGCCTTATCTAATGTTTTGTCACTATAATAATCAGCAATCAGTTGATTGTGTGTATTCTCCATTTTTCACCTCTTTTTATCAATCTTTGTAAATTAGTTGGTTGACGATACTTGGGGTTGTTACTAATAAGGGAATTGATGACATTAAAATAAAAAGCGGTTCCGTTTGCCTTGGACGGGGTTTTTGTCAATATGTTTTAGGATGTCATACACTATGAATAAAAATAAATCCATATGAAGTTAGGGCGGAAAACCCGATGTAAGCCTCTACAATAAGACCTTTTATGTGATTATTTCGCTTTTTCATAGCATCAGTTTGTTCGTTTGGTTTTTGAATGTATTTTTTTCTTGGTCTAAAAACGGCTCAAATTCTGTTAAGAATTTACGTTTGAATGTATGTTTTAAGGCTTCGAATAATTGTTTGAGGTATTTTTTTAGATAGTGGAATAAGATTGTTTGTTATTAAAAAGAATGATGCAGGCGATGTGTTTTCGTTCTCGGAAACTGAAAAAAATTCATTTATGTTAACTAGGTCTTTATCCAAATTTTTGGTATTGTAGTAAATACCAAAAATAGGGCGATTGAGAAAAATTGATAGTAGATTATGGATACGTCTGACAATTTTTCCAAATATTGTCATACAATAATAAAGTATTTTCGTAGTAATTCAAGGTGTCTCGGTTGAATTTTTTGTAGGTTGATATGTTCTTCGATAGTGACCGGTTTACTAAAAATAGTAATAGGATGCTGCAATATAAGTCACAAGTATTACGAGAAGCGTTGCGTTATGAATAACATTAAGGGATGGACCCACTATTTGTTTGGCTTGTACACTGTGTGCAATAAAAACTTATAAATAACATGACTAAGACAATATTTAAATCCCATTTGAAAATGTTAAATATTTGATTGCTTAAATTTAATTGGTTGAACCGGTTTGTCAAGCTTTTGGTATTTGCATTTCAATTCGTTTTTGGTCTTCAAACATATTTAATTTTCACTTCCTTTGTTTAGTTTAGTCACTTTCTTCTTTTTATAATGTCGTTAACGGTCGGTAATATTTCACGGAATGATACCGCATAAGCTATTGTGCATAAGGTTAACAAAAAAATAGTGAAAAAAACTTATTACATGTTTAAGCGGAAAGATTATATCGTCGTTCGTTGCGTGGGTAAACATATTTGACAATGTGCTCAATAATATAGGGATATTACTGCAATTGTTATATAAATTCTATATTTTTAATCGATGCATTTTTTTCAATTTGAATAATCTGTGGGTATTTTTTTAATTAATTCGTTTCGCATTTTTTTAGGTAAGTTTCATAATTTTTCAATGGTCATTGCTCAAACTCCTTTCTGTTTTTTTAAGTAATGTTTTTTTACTGAAACCTCTTGTTGTTATTATCGATGGTTTTGTTTTTCTAAGAACTTTTTGATTTTTTTAACTAGGTCTTCAAAGGAGTCTAAATAGAGACTTATTGCTCCTGCGATGCATACTAGGGTAGGGATGATGACCAAACCTTTTTATACCCGTTGGAATATTTTGACCAATTTCATCATATAGCATTAAGTCACCGATATGTATCATAATTCCGGGGCCTACTGTACTCAGTAATAAGATAATTAGATAAAGAACGTCATGTCTGTTTTTCGATTTTTGATTATTTTTTTGGATATTTGGTTATTAATTCACTTCTTTTTGTTTATAATCTTGGTAATTTTTTAATAAACATGGTTTTCAAGCCTTTTTGTATACTTTTTTTCCAACAATTTATGTCATTGAGATAATCATAGATGTCTTCATTTCGGAGTTTATTCAAGATTTTTGAAACAAAGGAATACAATGATAATTATGGTTATAATAACGGGTTCTGGTTTTTATAAGTTTGCGGATATTTTTCGTCACGATTGCACACTATAAAACCAATAGCTATTGTAATTGTGATAAATGCACTTATGGTAAGTATTGATTTGAAGAAAAATAAGTATTTACAATTTCGCTGATACCTGAGTGGTAATACTCTAACTCTTTGATTCTTTTTCTTGAGTATTTAATTTTTGTGTTTCATTTTTTCTCATTTCTTTTTACCACATAGTTATCAATTGCTTCATCTTTGAAATCAAGTAAATACAAATTAACCATTCGCCCAATAGCTATGGTGAGCATTAATGCAAAAATTGTTACTATTCTAACTTTTTCAATTGAAATAGGTACGAGAAGGATATTGTCTGCAAAAAAATAAAAGATAGGACAAAAGATAATGCTGTCTGTTAAGCATATTAATAGATTATAGTTTGTGTCAATACTACGAACTTTTTGGGTATTCCTCTTTTAATTGAGTCATTTGCTCATGGTATTCGGGCATTTGTCTAAAACGTTGGTTGTTTAAATTGTGCATCGATTTATTCCTTTCTTTTATAACTTATCATGTACTACCACCGGGCTACGCCCCTAAATTGCGTCCTAAGACCACCTGCGGTCGTAGCCCCCGGGGCGTCGCCCTTTGAAGGTTAAACGCGGTTTCCTTTGAAATAAATGGTGATTTTGACCTGTTCTTGGTCTTTGCTTAATTTAACGCGATTGACATAACCGGCGGCTAATTTTTGGTTGATTAACTCAAAGGGTGCGACCAAAGGCCGTCTTCAAAAAGGTTGACAACCAAATATTGAAAAACCCAATTTGGTTGGTTCTAAGGTTTTGAGTTCTAGCCCATTGGTTTGTTCTAAATAGGTGAGTTGGCAAATGCGTTGGATTTGAATGGTTTTACTATGGTTTTTTTGGTCATATTTGGTTGCTTCCTTTCTGAAGATTAGTTATTTTTAAAGTTAAGACGCCGTTGTCATTAACTAAGGAATAGTGTTTTTGATTAATTTGGATATTGATTGCGTAGGTTGTCGCCCAAAGGGCGTTGATTTCGTAGTCCAAGTGATTACTTAAATTATAACATAAAACCTGTAAAAAGTCTTGTACATTCAGGCTTTTTCTCAGATTAAATGGGAGGTTGGTGATGCGTTCATCATCTTGGTAATTGATGATGTCGGTTAAAAAGCTCGATGGTGTAACAGAAGTGTTCATCAAGCACTTTGGTTAGTACTCCAAATAGTTTATGGGTGGTTTCCGCCTCGGGGGCCATGATTTGGAAGTAGTCATCTTGGTTTGGAAAGTTCATCATGCGTTTTCAACCAGTTCTTTTTGAATGAGATAGAGAATTTTCATTCTTGCTTAAAGATTGCTGTCTATCTGTCACCCAAGGGATTGATTGCGTTAAGGTGACGCCCCAGAAGATGTCGAGCATTTGGTCATTTGATAAATCATCAACCGTTGCCCCCATATCACTCAAAATATTGCGTGTGTGCATGATGATTAATGCGTAGCGTCGAATGATGAATTTGTACTCCCATTCATCGTAAAAGAGTGCTCGGTTAGTTAAATAGTGTTGGTATAACATCGATGAGATGGTTAAATAATCATTTTCTTCTGGAATGTCGAGGTTTTTAATAGCACGGTTTAACCCTTGAGCGATTATGAATTTGAGTTGTTTTCCAATTTCATCTACGGTTGGCGCCGGGTCGGAGACTAGGCGGATGATTTTAAGTAATTGTTTACCTAACTCTTTTTGTTCGCTTTGGTTTTTAATGTTGAGTTGTTTTAAAATATCAAGGGCGCCGAGCAAGTCGTGCTCATTCCATTCTTTTAGTTGTGTTAAAAAGTTCTTGGTCTTGGGCTTCAAATCCTAAGTTAAGTTGTGTTTGATTCTCCATGGTGGGTGATTCTCCTTTTGTATTTTTTAATTAGTGGGTTATTTTGTTTTCTAATATCCCCAAAAATAAAAAGCCTCCGGGGTTTACACCGGGGTTGTGCAACGCGCTTATGCTAAGTATTGGTTAATAAGGTATTTGATTTCAATTTCTCCATATTTTTGACAGTGAAGCGGGTATTCTGTTTTTTTCAAAAAGACTCTTACGCTCATCATTTCGATTTGAATTGGTGATGAATTTTTGAATAGTTCAAAAGTCTTCAAAGAATAGTTGTTGAAGCATTTGATAAGCTTTTGTAGGTGACTCGTCTATCAGTAATGAGGTGTTGTAATCTTATCAAGAGGTTATTCTTTTCGAATAAATCATCTATGATTAAGAATTGCTTGTTCTCCCATGGGATTTCTTTTTCGATTCTTTGAAGGGTGTTGTATAGATTTTCAGGTTGAATTTGGTGTTTTTGTATAAGAAATTTGATTGTGTAATGCAAACTCAAGATGGTTAATTGTTACGGCCTTTATTTAACAAAAAGGTTTAAATCAGCGTTTTTAAAATTAATTTTTGAAAATCTTGTGCGAAAAAAAGTTAAATAAAAACTGATTGTCATTTTCGAGTTCTGTGATTATGTTAAATAAATTTTTCTTGCTCCTTTCCAATCATTTTGTGAGCATCATAAATAGGAATAACAAAGCGGACTTTTGGTGTTAAACTGATTTTTTTGAATACATGTTTGTATTCAATTACTAAATTTAACCACAATTGTTGGAGGTAGGGGTCGTTGAATATTGTGATTTGGTATGGCCAAATTTCTTTGTAGTGGTCATCTGTGGGGATGTAAATGCTATCCTTAGAAATCATTTTATAATGTTTAGGATTTTCACTCATAACTTTAGGTTCCTCCTTGTTATGGCAAATACTGATGAATGATATACTCAATTTCGGTTTTGCTGTATTTTTGACATAATTCACGGTAAGGTGGGCGTTCGGGATATGAGAAGCTGTTGTAATAACGGTTGTCTGGGATGACTAATTCATGAAATAACTCAAAATCTTCTGAGAAGAAGATTTTACAGAAAATATTATAAGCTGTTTGGGTAATTGGGTTTTGGGTAAAGGTGTTTTTTTATGCTCGATATGATATAACTTTCTTAATAGTTTGATTTTTGTTTTAATCTAAGCGGAGCTTCAAAGGGGGTTTCGTCAATATTGGTATAATATTCCAATCTGTTAATGGTATTTTTTTAAGTTGTGTAATTCGATGCATTTATGTTGCGTTAGATGTTCTTTGGTTATTTGTGACATATGCTTTGCGTTTTTTCAAAATCGTATTTAAATTGGGTTCTTCGAATTCAAAAATCTTCGAAGTCAAGGTCGAAGAAATTAAAGAAGATATCGTCATCTTCAAACTTTTTTTCACTAGTTTATAGAGTTCTGATTGCTCACTTAAGGGTAGTTTGTGTGCTCTGTAAATGGGAATGTAGATTGGGGTGTTTTTTTATGTCGAATGATTTGTTTGAAGTGGTCTTTGTATTCGACTAATGTTTTTCAACCATAATTGTTGTAGATACATATCTTGGAATAAACATAATTCAGATGACGTGTAAAAAAATAATCGTTGGGTCCGTCGATTGTATGGTTGTATGCGAAAACAGTTTTATAATGTTGAATGTTTTTATCCATAGGCGGCTCCTTTTCGTAGCTTGTTATCTCATATAGTTATTAAGGATATATTCCATTTCGCTTTTACCGTATTTTTCGACAAAGTGGGTCGTACTCTGGTCTGTCACAAAAATGCATTATATAGATTTTTCTGAATTAGGTGTTAGAATGAGGTCCTTAGTTAGTTCAAAATCTTCGAACAATAACTGTTGGATGATTTTTGTAGGCGGTATGCGTGAGTGGTTTTTTCGAAGATTGTCTTTATAATACATTTTTCTTAGTAACTTGAGTTTGTCAAGAAATTCTTGGGGGCTGTTGATGCGTTCCCTCTGTGTCGTGCTTCAAATTCAATATCTTGAAGTGTTTTCATTGATGGATACTAAATTTAGTTTTGTGGATTAGTGACCGCCATTCGGAAGAAATCTTCGTCCATTTCTTTGATGTTTTTGGCGTTTACTAATAAGTCGTTTAAATTTGGGTCTTTATACTCAAATTCTTTTGAAGTCGTAATTGATAAAAATTGAAGCCGATGTAGCCAGAACTTAATGTTAATGTTTGAAGCATCTCAAAGAGTTTGGTTTGTTCTTCTTGTGGTAAGGTGTGTGCCTTATAGATAGGGATGAACACAGAGTTACATGCTCGGTTAACAATGTCAGTAACGGTATCTTTATATTTGGTTAAAACACTCAACCATAATTGTTGGTAATAGGGGTCTTCGAGTAGACTAATTCTTGGGGCGGTGTAATTGTAAACTGTCGATTCGCCGAATGGTGGTTTGGTGTGGTGGTAATATGATTTTGTATTGTCCATTCCACGTGGTCATAATTGCTAGCTCTTTCTTGATTTTTAGGCTCGTAGGTATTCATTGATGAGGTAATCGATTTCCGCTTTACCAAATTGTTGACAAAGTTCAGGATATTGGTGACGGATTTTCGAATTTTACATTTAGATTTTCGATATGTCCTAGAAAAATCATCTAACAATTCAATATTTTTTTAGAAATAAGTTCTTGAATGATTTTGTAGGCTTTAGTAGTAAGGTGTCTACCATTCATTTTGGAGTTTAAGGTTCTTAATGTTTGGTATTTCCTAATTAATTTATCTGAGACTTGGAAAGATTTGCCTTCTATAGGGTTTCTTTCTCAAGAGTTTCGATGGTTTCATTAAATTTTCGTAATCTGAATTTTCCGGGGTTGAAGTAGATTCTTTGATAGGTACTATCTCTGATTGCATGGATATTTTTCGGCTTGATTCAATAGATTGTTTAAATTCTTATTTTTGAATTGAAAAATTTTGAAAATTGCTTTTTAAAGAAATTGAAGGTGATTTGATTACATTCTAATTCTTTAATCATGTTATACAAATTCGCTTGTTCTGGTTCTATTAGTCGGTGAGCACAATAAATAGGGATGCAAACAATGTCATCTAGGCAATTGGTAATTTCGACAAACGTTTCTTTGTGTTCAACTAATAGTTGCAACCATAATTGTTGAAAAATAGGGGTCTTCGAACATTTTTGATTTTTATGGGAATTAACATAAGAGTTTTGACCTGTTCTAGGAATGGTTGTTGTAAAGGTGTCTGACACAATCATCTTGTGATGTTGAGATTGGGTTGGTCATGGTTTTCTCCTTTCTTTTTATAATAGTAAATATTCGTGAATAAGATAATCGATTTTCGGTTTTTTTCATATTTTTGACAGAGTTCTTGATAAGGTGGTCGTTCATCGTGCATTTTTGTATATGTCTACACGGCTATGTGGAATTACGAAATCGTGAAATGAGTCGAAATCTTGCGATAAGATTTTTGGAAGATATTGTAGGCTGTTTTGGTGAGGCGTTTGTTTTGGTTATCTTTATATAATTTTACTAATAGTTGAATATGTTGTTTTAATTCAAAAGGAGCTTCAAACGATTTTTCGCTTTCACATGTATCATATTCTATTTTATTAATTGTATTTTTCGAAGTTGTTGGGTTCAATTAGATGCGCATTTTTGATGAAATGTTCTTCTATAATTCAGTTAGTTTGATAGTCGGTTAAGATTTGGTTTAGTTTGGTTTCTTTGAATTTAAAAATCAGTAAAATTAAAAAGCAAAGAAAATAAACCCAACGTTATCATTTTGAATTTGTTTAATTATTTCGAAAAGTTCATTTTTGCTCATCTAATGATAACCTGTGACCTTGGTAAATCAGGGATGAGTATCGGCTCTTTTATTCGATGTACAAGTTCATGGAAAGTTTCTTGATATGTTACTAACATATTTAACCATAACTGTTGAAGATAGGGGTCGTGGAAGAAACGTAAATCGGATGATTTATATTTTGATTTATGTCGGTATTCTGTATGGATTTCGATGTAGTCTCTATTTGAAACTATTTTTGTAGCACATTGGGTTATTACTCATGGTTTTTAACCAACGCTCCTTTATTTGTTAGATGTTAAATAATGTCGCTCAAGGTACTGATTTAAACGTGGGATATCGTACCATTCAAAGATTTTCGGGACAGATTGCATCAGTTCATCTCGTTCGATATAAAGTTCAAAACGACGACGAACGTCTTCTTTTTCAAATTCGTTTTTGAATGTGGACCTTGCTTCTAGTTTATCTAAGAAAAATTGAACGCGTTTGTCCATATAGTAGTTAAGTTCGTTCAAAATGTTCTAACAATTGACGGAGATTTTTGAAATTGTTGTATTTCTCGGGTGTTACCTCTTGTTTGTTTTTTTCTTTGAGGTAACAATGATTGATTCGTAAGAGATTTGATTATCCGTGTAAACTCGACTCACAATGCTTTTGGTCGAGTAAGTTTGACTCTGAATTAACTTGTGGATTGAGGTTTTGAATTTTTAGTTAACTCCTGCTCCAAATCTTTTTGAATTTTTGCTTTGTAACTTTTCACGGTATGAAAAGCTAATTGATAGCCAATGCTGTCGTCCCAACTAGCATGACTCGACGTAGGTTTTCATAGAAGTTAAGGTAGTGTGATTTATTCATAGTCATGGTGTCGATGATGGCTTTTTCAATGTTTTTTCGGTACTTAAATAAGGATTAGCGTTTTCTAATTCGTGGTCATCTAACCAAAATTCCTCGGAATAAGCATACATAGCGCTACCGTAGGCTTTAGAAACAACGTCATTGTTATCATCGCTGAACCATTGTTTTGTAAAGTAGGTATATTCTGTCACGGCATTTGAAAAAGCAAGAGGCCACTTGTAATAATAGGTTATATTGTTTATTTTCATTTTTTTAACTTTGGATAACTTTTTCTTCAGCTTTTTGTCGAACCCGTTTGGTTTCTTCTTGGAGATTAACCAATTCCAATCCGAACCAATTAATAGCCCCAGGGGCGAGCCTTTGGATGCGATAAATCATCAGTTTTTCTCTAAGACGGTTAAAACCGGTTCTTTTTCTCAACTCGTTTAGGGTACTGTCTTTTAGGGGACCCGGAAATGTTACGTCTTTGGTTGCGAGCGGTAGGGTTTTGATAATGTCAAATAATTGGTCGTGGTTTTTCTGGGATAGAATAATAACCGCGGGTGATAAATGTGTCTCCACCGCCGTAAATGTCGGTTACGCGTAGGGCGTCGTATTGTTTTGTTTCAGTCATTTTGATATAGTTCCTTTCTGTAAAATATTGAATTAAATAAAGCAAAAGGTCAGCACCTTTTATGGTGCCAACCTTTTTTTGTTTAATGTGCTTTAAAGTTATAAACTGGTTTGGTTTGGTCTAAGATTTCAACGGTAGTACTGATGAGTTCTTTGATTTGCTCCGCCGGTTTGTAGGCATCGGGGGCTTCGTCTAAGGTGCTTTTGACCCACGGAGGTGGTGTAAACCCCGGCCTTTGTCATTTGTTCTTGATATTGTTCTAAATCTAATTCCGCTTTGGCTTGTGACCAAGATAAGATTCGACCTGCACCGTGTGGTGCTGATTGGTTCAATCATCATTGCCTAAACCTTTACAGATTAGCATACCGTCACGCATGTTGAGCGGGATGAGTAAGCGTTCGCCCAATTTGGCACTGGTTGCGCCTTTTCGGATGATGTTGGCTTCTAAATCTAGGTAGTTATGCACCGAATTGATTTGGTCTTTTACTTCCCAACCCATAGCTTGACAGATGTTATTTAACATGGTTCGTCTTGATAAATCTGCGTAGTCATGAGCCAAACTAACGTCGTGTAAATAGTTGTCTAATTCTTGGTCCATTAGATAAGGGATTTGTGGGCTAACGTGTTCGCGTTTGATATCTTGAATGAGCCCTTGGATTTCATGGTGGCGACCGTGGTATTTCAAGAAGTTAATGCCGTTTTCGATTTGCTTACTTAACATTGGGTCTTTAAGTCTGGCGACTTTGCTGTGATGTTTGGCAATCAAACCCCAAAACCACGCGAGCCTGAGTGAACGGTTAACCAATACTGACCGTCTTGCCCTTTGGGCGAGTTCAATAAAATGGTTACCACTGCCAAGGGTGCCCATGCTTTGGATGAGGTCGCCCTTGGTGCTACTCGATACTTCAAAACTTAATTGGTTGATGAGTTTTTTCGGTTTGGTCCTTGAGTTGTTTTGGTAGGTTTTTGGTGTGGACGTTTGCTCTGATGGGACTTGTTCGTGTACCACTTTGTCCAATTGTTCAAGGTCGATGCCCTCTGGGCTGCTGATGCAATAACTTAACATACCACACGATAGGTCGGACCCAACGACTTGCGGGGCTACTTTCCAATTGCGTTTATCTTTAGGTAGCGCAATAGTGGTACTGACCGAGACGCCGGCGCCGTAGTGAGTATCTGGCATGATGCGAACTTTGGTGCCTTCTGTAATAGGTTCGTTTAAGAGTTCGCGGATTTGATTAAGTGTTTTTGTAATCAGCGTAAGGGTGAATACTTTGGCGTTGGTGTTAGTGCCCTTGATGATTTGAGATTGTTCCATAGGCAATCACCTTCTTTCTTTATTTGTTGTTATTTTCATGAAAAATTTGGCACATCAATTTCTGTTAATTCGCCAAATGTGCGAAAAATTTATGGTGTTCATGTTAACTTGGAAATCTCCGTCTTTGTTGGTTTCAGCGTTAGCTATCGTGACACTAATCAATAAGTCACCTTTATCGTCTGGTAAATTAAGGATAACTTGTTTCATTTTTAACCCTCCAATAGGTCACAAGGCATTTCGTTGTTAACAAAGTCAACTACTTCCCAAAGAGTGTTCAATTGCTTAACCACTTCTTGGTTATCTTTTCGAACGATGAAAACTTCATCTTTAGTGTCTTGATTTAGGCGTTGTTTTTCACTATACCAAAGACCTGTGCCACCATATTTTTGAATTCGTTCGAATTCGTGGGGTTTCAATTGGTCACTGACATCGTACTGCGGATTTGAGTTTGTTTGTATAGTAATTGGTAATGTTTTTCGAATGTTTCGTATTGTTTTTGACTAATTGATTTCATGTTTTGTTCACCTTTTCTTTTTCAAAAGCCTTTCAGGCTTTATTCTCCAAAATAATAAAAACCTTGGGGTTAACCCCCAAGGTCTTCAGCAACGCTGTATTAATTATTTTTGGGCTAAACGCTCCCGAATAGTTGCCAAATCTTGGTTCACTAAAAGTTTGCCGTCTAAGAATACAGGTTCAAGGGCGTTCCAAACACCTTCTTGTAACTCACGTTCTTGGGCTTCATTCAATCTGTCTTTCCAAACAAGGCTATTACCTGTTTGCTGGACCCGTTAGTTGATAAATTTCTAGTTCACTTACGTCCGTTGCTTTAGCCACCACTACGCGCCCACGTTGGGAAACGTTTAGTTCCGTCATCGGTTTTCGGGTCTTTGAACAAGAGTCGTTCTTCGCCGTTTACGGTGGCAGAAGTAGCCTTAACTGCAAAGCCAAAGGTGTCACGGGTGTGGTACTGATAAGAGAAAGACCCAATACCAAAAGACGATGATTGGTGGACGCAAATCCTTTTTCTTGGAGTCGCTTAGAAACAGCTTCTGCGCGTTCTAAGGTAATGGAGTCGCCATAAATGGCGCCGACGTATGGGTCTAAGACTTTGTATCCCTAATTCGTTGACGGTTCCGCCAAAGATGTCCCATAGACATTCAATCAAGCCTTTTTTTCTTCTGCGGTTTTTACCCTTGACTTTGGTTCCTGCTACGATGTCCACTGGGTTACCAGAGTCAGGGGCGAATGACGATTTTACCGTCACGGGCTAGGATTTGGTCTTTGAGTTTAGGTAAGTAGTGGGTGACTACTTTCCAGAAATCCCAAGTGTCGGATACCACTGAGAACAAACCACTAGGATAAACTTTTGGTTAACAAGTGTTTAAACAATTCAAACTCATCAGTTTGCCCGTAGCACACATGACGCTGTGTTCGGTCGCAGGAATAGAAGACGCCGTGGAGGCATCGAGCGGGGCGCCGTAGTAACGGTGAACACCAAAAATAGCCGGAATAGTATCGGTCCCTTGGAATGAGGTGAGATGCCCCATACCGGAAGCCATACCCGATTGTTCGGATGACATACCGCGGAGGGAGAAATCATGCCTTGCCACTCAACGCCCGTGGTTGAACCTGTGGTTTTGAGCGCATAATGGTTCAAGGTTTTGCGGTATTGGTAGGCTAAGGTCGCTGAGGTAATAGGTTGCCAAATAGTGGTGGATAAGATGGTTTCGATGAAGTTGGTTAACCAAAACGCCGATGGGTGGGTATTTTCAATGGTCATGATTGGGCAAACGCATTGGGGCTAAGGTTCCTTCTGGTAGGGCGTTGATTTTAAGCGGGAGATAACCCTAATTCGTGTAATTCTTTCAAATGAGAGGTGTCAACCTCTGGGCGACCCAAGGTGTTTTGAACGAAGCTTTTTGTACTCTTGGTCGATTTCTTCAAAAGGTCGTTCAAAGAATTCTTTGTTAAAACGTTCGATTAAGTATTCTTTGATAAAAGTACTGTAAGCCAAAGAATACAATCTCGTCAGCCCATGGGGCGTACTTGTTAGACCGTGGGGTTAAGGTTGAGTAAACAACCGTTGTACCTTCTGGGTATTGCTCGCGGTGGGAGAGTTTGTAAAAGTCAGCGGTAAGGTAAATCGGGGTTGATAAATTCATAAGGTTGAAAACTCCTTTTTATTTGGTGATTTGGTCGATAATGTCTCGCAATTTGGTAACGTTGATATTTGGTAGTACGTCTTCTAATCCATGGAATTCCCAGATAGAGTCCGTGGTGTAAATTTTTGTTAAATCGTTTTGGTACATCACCAAGAGCCATGCTTTTTCGGCGTGGCTGACAATTAAATTCGCCTGCTTAAAAGTGTCCGGTAATAAGCTTTGACAAGCGTCTAAGGCTTTAACAAAGGTGTTGCCGTAGGAACACAAGTCGTCAATGATAACATGGGTGGCGTCCTTTTGGGGTTGACCTTCTTGTTTGTAAATTTCAGCGGTTAAGTTGGTGATTTTACCGGTTTGGAAATCACGGGTCTTTTTGACAGATGATAACGTTTGGGTATTTATCACAGTCATACCGTTTTGCGGCGCCCTTGTCGGGGAATACTACCCAGATGTTGTTTAAATCGGTGTTTTTTTAAAACGTGGTCTGCTAATGAAAAGTCGAGTTCTTTTTGCAAAATCGTCACGCCAAAAATTTAACAATTCTAAGGTTTCGGGCGAGTGGGGGTCTAAAACATAACAGGTAGTGGTTGTATGCATGAGTTCTTTTTGGATAATGTCGGTGATGACCTTTAAAAGAAAAAAAGCTGTGTTAGGCTTTTCCACTCGGTCCATACGAGAGTAGGGGAAGTAACCGATGTAAAGTTCGTACTGCTTATGTAGTTCCCACATGACATTGTTAAATAAAAAGTAATTCGAAGATGTCTTTGTCATTTTCGTACTTCCAGATAACCTTGTTATCTTGTTCTTTTAAAAGTTCGGTGTCCAAGTCTAATCGTTTTTCCCCGTTGGGGAAGGCTGTGAATTTGACTTCTTGATTGTTTAAGTAAAATCATGTAATTTTTCCTTTCTCCTATTGACATTTTTACTTTTGTTTGATATACTATTTTTATTGGATGACTTTAAGCTGCGTTTTTTTAATGAAACGTGGCTTTTTTATTGTTGAACCATTGAGGATTTTTTTGTTATACTATTAACAGAAAGTAAAAACGACCAGTCGTTTTTTTGACGGAGTTGCGCTATGGCGTGACTCTATTTTTTACAAGAAACCGTTTAGTGGACTTTTTCTTGATTTTTATCTTTCAAAATGTAATAGACCTTGGCGGGTTTGCCCATGGGGTTATGACCTTTTTCGGTGGTTGATTCTTCTAGAAGTTTTGAATTGGAAACCGCGCTTTGAAGTTCGATACGGTAAATTTTTTCATAATGAGGTTCAAACCACGCGATGACTTGTTTAGCATCGCTCATTGGGCTAGGGTTTTGAAGTAACAAGAAGGGCAAGGGTCGGTTCTTAACATTTCGTTTAATTAAGTCATAGGCTTTTGTTGACCATATGCGTATGGTCAAACGCTAGTTTGGTGTTGGGTAAAAATGGCACCCAATCGGTTAAATCAGGGGGCTTCTACCTGCGCCATGATTAAAATCGGAATGGCAATGACGTGCCCTCTGGGGTCGCGACCGGGGTCAGTGTTAGCCAGAGTTCTTGGTAATGCTCCAGTTGGCATTGGTCTAACTTAAAGGGTGTTTTGGTTTTAATAATGCGCTCAATGGCTTGTGAAGTGCTTTCGCCCACTTTTAGGAGAACACCCGGGAGGGCCAGGGCGCCCGTGGTTAAACTGTTCGGTGCGTTTTGGGGGCGTATAAGTAAACTTGTTTATTGTAATAATTCGCGATAATCAAATCGACCGCAATGTTTTTGAGTTGGGGTCAGAATGTTTTCTTTGAGTTCTTGGTACATGGGAGAGTCGTCTAAAGACCAAACGTTTGTACCAAGAAATTGGTCGGTAAGTGGGGTTTTGGGACAAGGGTTTCACCTGCTTTCTTACAAGATTAACCTTACTTACAATACAATTGTATCATAAGTAAGGTGAAAAAGTCAATGGGTTTGTCTAAATAATTTTTGGTGATAAGATAAAGTCTTTTACTTCTTGGGTTGTTTTGAGGTTGTCGGCGACTAAATGACCTGATTTGGTGAAAATTTGGTAGCGGAATTCGAGGTCTTCTGTTGAAATTTTGTCTGAGTCTGAAAACCAATAGGCTTCCATATCATCTAACAGGTTGTGACCTTCTAATTGGTAATCTTGAATGTCGTTGGCCTCTTGGGTGATGACCGCGGTGCGTTTAAGAATGTATTGGGCTTCAAATTGTTCAATTAGTTTGGTTGGGACCGTACACATAAGGTGATGACCGTCCTTTCTGTTGATTAACGCTTGGTAAAGAATGCGTCGTGATGTTTTTTTGATAAGTTTGGTAAGGAATGTTTTCTAAGTAGTGGATGACATCTTTGATTGGGATTTTTATTCATGTCAGTGGTGTGGGTAACAGCTTGAATTTTTTGATTTTTATTTAAGCCGTAGGTTTCTAAAAACTCTTGTGTTGTATCCAAGTGGAACAAACCGCAGACGGATACGTAAGATTTTTTAAGGTCCAACCGGTCTTTATCTTGCATTACCCATTTGAAATAAATTCGATTTTCAAATAGGTGATAATTAATTTCTTCGTGAGTGCAGTTTTTGCGGGCTGTTGATGTACATATCAACCGTTTTGAGTGCGAGGTTGTTGTTGATGTTTTGTGCTAAGAGAAAATCGTCTTGTTTTTTTCACCATAAACATCATCGAAGTTTTTTAATTCCCCATTGTTAGGTAGGTTACTTACGATTTTTTTGAATAATTTCTAAACCACTTTTGAAGGTTTCAAAACCTTCAGCGATTTGATGAATGGTTAGGGTTGTTATCTAAATCATGGGTCACCAACCAATCGATTGACGCCCCTTGTTGATATGAGTTATCAATTTTTTTATTTCGACGTTTGTTTTTGGGTGACTCATGCAAAGTTCACTAAAGTTTTTAAACCATTCGGTGAACTTACCTTTATTGATGTTGTTAAACTCATCTTCTAACAGGGTTGATGTTTATCTTATTAGGCATTTTCAAATTATGCTCCTTTAGATTTTTTTGTTTAAGGTCTTGGTTGTTTGTTTCAAAGTAACAGTTAGGGTAGGGTTTTGGTTCCTTTGTCTTCAAGTGGTGGATTAAGGAAGTTGTTAGTTAATCTTTGAAAGGCTTCAAACGCCTTTAGATTTTCTACAAAATTCATTGTTTTTCGTTTTAATTGTGATAACGCTTGTTAATTTTTTTCACTTTTTGGGTTTTAAATTGTTTGACGTTTCTGCCATGGCGGCGACGCCTCCCTTTCCTAGGTAATCTATTTTTAGGTCGTTTTTCTTTAATTTCTTTTAGACCTTTGTCACTTTTGAGGTAGTAAGTTTCGTTTTTGTGACCTACGATTTCGTATGTTTGGGATTTTTAACCATGGTGAATGACTCTTAATGATAATTTGGTCATCTGTCTTTTTCGATTTCGTATCGATGATGATGGATAGCGCTATCGGTCAGATATTGACTACCAAGGGGATTGTAACCGTTGAAACTAACATCAAAAATTGTTGAGATTGCGGAGGTTTTTGATAGACATTTCCGCAAGCTTTTTCGTTTTGACTGGCATAGCCAACAATTAACATAATAAAGCTTATTAACGCGCTGAACAGCAAGGTGATAAGGGAGATTCTTATAATTTCTGGTATGTTAGCTGTGAGAATTTGATTCACGGTGATACCCTTTTTATAAATAGTCGTCCATGTCATTTTCAATAAAATCATTTAGTTCTGAAATGTCATCAATTGTCATCACATGGTCGCCCGATTGGGTGATGATGGAATAGGTTTTACAGCTTATGTCGAAGTCGCTATCGCTTTGGTCGATGCCTGTTTGGTCTAAACCGGGGGCTTGCAAGTCATCAAGGGTAATTTCATAGTTGTTGTAAATATTGGTTTGTTCTTCGACCAATTTTAATCGGAAGTTGTTGTTGAAAAGTTCTAATTGTTCTTCGGTTACGTTTGTTATCATGGTAGGTTGCGACCGTCCTTTCTAAATATCTGTAATTTTTGCGATAATCTTGTTTGCTTGAAATGCTTAAGGTTTTTGAATTAAGGTGTTTGCGTGGTGGTTCATTGAGAACACTATCCATTTCATGGATGATGAAGTTTAATACATCATGTGGTTTCGACCTTTTTACGTATTGATTCTTTTTTTCCTACAATGGTAAAAATTCTTTTGTCTACTTCAGAAAAAGTCATGGGTTCTTCGTCAATATGGTAAATCTCAAGTTCGTAATTGCGGTAATCTTTTTCGGATGTGCCGTAAACATCGATATCAAAGCCGTATTCTAGTTCGTGAACATTTGTTGTAGTTTGGGTTAGGCATATTTTGAAATTTTTGGTTGAATGTTTTAAGTTGTTCATCGGTTATCGCATGTTCTACCCTCCTTTATAGGTAATCTTCCATGTTTCTTTCAATAAAGTATTTAAGTTCATTTGTTGTATTAACTTTTTGATAACATCACCTTCTTTGCAAATACCGTATGTTAAAACCGTGTGTTTCATAGTAAGCTTCGTTGTAATCCACAAAATCTAGTGAACCTTGTATTGAAGAAGCTAATTCTAAATCTAGCGAAGTTAAATCTTGGCTACCACGATAATAGCGTGTTTCTTGAATAACTCCAAATTTGAAATGTTGGTTGAATAATTTAAGTTTTTCTTCAAAAATTTAGTTCTTTTTATGGAAATGGGTTTTGTTTTTAAGGATTTTATCCATTTCTTGTAAAATGAAATTTTTCAATATCGTGAGTGTGTTGGATAATTTTAAGTGGTTTTCCTAATGGTTTTTTTCTTTCTTAACAATAGAATATACATATTCATTAGTTATGGGGTATGCGATGAAATAATCGTTAACTTTTAATTTTTTTCAAATTCATTTACTTCAAAATGTTCTTTTCGTGAGTTGGTCATATTCGGTTAGTTCAATATCTTTTTCTAAGAGTTGGATATTAAAAATTCTGGTTGAATAAATCGAGTTGCTGTTGATTAACGCGTTGGTTCATGTTTGGCACCTCCCTTTTTTTATTGCTTTTTATGAATTTTTTTCAATACCGTGGAATATGACGAATATGCTAACTATAAAAATTATACTGATAGTAGCAGGAGTTATTCGGTTATTTAGTTCGTTAAAACGGTCTTGTTGTGTTTGTGATGTGGTTGACTGATTGATTTGATAACTTTTTAGAATTATATATACTTTTTTTGATAAATGCATCTGGTTATTGGACTTGTCATTTGGGTGATTACGACCTTTTTAAATTTGTGTTATTCATGTGTTTTTGAGCCACGGTTCCATTTCTTCAATAATAAATTGAGCAATGTCTTTTATCTCTTTAATTTCTTTTTACTTTTTGTTCAGTCTTTTCGGTAATAAATGATTTCTCGATTATCTAATATGTAGTTACCATACATGCTTTCGCGATATTCGTTTTCAAGTGATTTGGTTGTTTCATATTCAAAATGATGAGTGCTTAATGGTTCTAATTCAAAAGATGGTTAGTTTAGCAAATATCTTTTTAAGTATGAAATGTTGGTTGAACAATTGAAGTTGTTTGCTTGTGGGCTTCGCCATGGGGGAGATACCTCCTTCTTTATATTTGGGTTACTTTTTGATAATCCTTAGCTTTTTGTATTTTCTGAATTACTAAACGTAATTTGTCGAGGTTTAGTTGTCTTATATAAAGCTTCGTTTTCTAAAAATTTGAGGCATTTTTATCTCGAATGAACTTTGTAATATCGCTAATATCATCAATTACGTATTCTTCCCCAGAATTTTTTAGAGTAAATGTAGTATCGACCGGAGTCGTCAAGGACTTCTGAATTGATACGGTCCGTGTCAAAGTCTAAATCGTCTAAATATTTTTCTTGGTAAAAATTGTTTTGGTAGTTCTGGAACTTCGTCTATGTATTTAATGTCATACGTTTCTCTAACGGTGAAGTTCTTGTTGAATAATTTAATTTCTTTGTTTGTGATTTTATTTTCCATAGTTTGCAATCTCCCATAAAGGTAATTCGTAATACATTTCGTTTTCAATAAATTCGCGAACTTCACGCATGGTTTGAACCTCTTTAATTCTTTTTGGTACCTTTTATGAATAATAAAGGTAGATGATACAAGTTCACTCTTTTTCGTCTTTATTCGCGTCATGCTTAATGTCTTGTAAGAGTACGAGGTCCATGTCATTCATATTCAAATCGGGAAAATCGAGGTAATACTCTTTGTTTTCGACAAGTTCGATTGTGAAGTATTGGTTGAATAGTTTTGACTTTTTCTTCGGTAGCGGGCCCTTTGAGGGGTTTATGTATTTGATGAAATCTTCCATTTCATTTACGATGAAGTCTTTTTACATCTCGAATGTAACTAATAGGTTTAGGAGATTACCGAATGGATGTAGTTTACTCGTGATATAAAAAGATTATTTTTTTCGTTTGCTGAATGATTGATGGGTTGTTCGAAAAATTCTTTATTTCCTAATAAATATTCACTCAAGTTTTTGGTTTGTAATTTTTTCATGCGTTCGATATTCAACGTTTTGTTTTTAATTGCTGAATATTAAAATAGCGATTGAATATTTCAAGTTGTTCAGGTGTGATGTGTTGGGCCATGGTATTATCCTCTTTTTATTTTGATGTGGGGTAACAGTGATGGTGTTTTTATGTGTTTTGTTCCAACCACGGCATCATTTCGTTTTCGATAAATTGAATAATGTCTTGTGGTGTTTTTGATGTTTTTCACTTGTACGTTACTTTTAGTGTAGTAAATGTTATGATGAAATTCGCTTGATATGCAATTAGATGGTCACCGCCGAATTTTTCCGTTGTAATCATTTTCAATTGATTCAGTTGTTTTATCCTCTAGGGTGATAATCAAACAATTGGTCAAGTTTGTATTCAGTTACTTGTGTTATTTTTACTTTTTTATGTGAAAGAAATTGTTGGTAGATGTCAAGTTTTTGTTGATTCATTTTGAATTATCTCCTTTTTAGTTATTAGCGTTTTCTTGAATAAAGTCGTTGAACTCCCCAAACATCGTTGAATTCCAAGACTTGTTCTTTGGTACGTTTGTTCGAAACATAACCAACCAAGATGTCTTCATTATTTTTGAGTTTCGTATGGGTGGTCTTTTAGATAATCTCTTTCAAATTCGTCGATGGCATAATTTTTCTCTTAGGATACGATAATTAACTCTTTTTAAGGGTTCCACGATATCTCTTAATTTCTTCGATGTTAACTAGGAAGTTTTCGTTGAATTTGATAATATCAGGGTTTGCCATTTAAGGTAAAGGTCCATTTTATTTTTAATGAAATCGTTAATATCGTTCTGAGTTGCATCTTTTAGAACGCAATCTTGGGTCTTTTGTCATAGATGTGGTATGTGGGTTTATCATTTTCGATTGTGTCTTCGGTTTTGGTTTTTCAATTACTTTTAAATCAGCGATGTCTTGTAAAATGGTTTGTTTAAATTCAAGTAAAAAAATTTTTGTTTTTGTGTAAAATGTCTTTCAATATGAAAATTATCATTGAAAAGTTCGATTTGTTCTCTAGTGAGATTTTTCATGTTTTATTCTCCTTTAAATTCTATATTGGTAATTACATATTGGTCGTTATATTCAATGTTTAAAGAGCCAACGTTGGGTGATTCGGGGGCTTCGAAGTACATGGAATTTTTTTACCAATATATGTTGCAAAATCTTCTAATCGAGGAGTTGAGTGAACTTATTCCCGATTTTTAGTTGATGTAAGTTTCGTTTTAATGAAAGCTGACAGAAAATAACTATGGTTGTTATGTAGATTGAGTTTTTAGCAAAGAAATTTGCAATGTCTGGATTGAGATTGAGGGTAATCGATGATTTGTTTAACGATTTCTTTTCTAACTTGGTCCATAGCTATATTTAAGTTAGTTTGTAGCTCAATCCAATTGGATAAGGTATTTGCCATGGGGTGTCGCCTCCTTTTTATTTAGTACGGTTGCCCGTTTTTTAGCAATCGGAATAGTTTTTAACCAAAAGATTGGGTAATTGATGATTGCGTGTAGCATCGAGTAACCCTTGGGTGCTTAGTTGAATGAGTTGGTAATGGTCAGGGTTGCTACCCATGATATAAGCACTGCCGTCTGGGATGTTTGGTTGTTGATAATATAGGTTAGCATAATGTTCGTATAGATAACGATGAATGGTGTTGGCGATGGCTAAGTCTTGATGCATGTTACAAAACCGCGCTTCTAACAACCATTGGTCGTCCTTTTACGGTATAGTTCGTGGATGGTAATAGGGAATAAGTCAATGTTTGGCATTATAAATCACCTAATTTGTCTGTGCTTTCAACTAAGATATCCGTTAGGGTGTAGTTTTTTGTTTGTTAAAACGATAAACCAAACGTTTGACCATGAGTTTATTGCGTGTGGTTTGCGGGTGACAAACCCAATTGGGCTTGTGTTTCAAAAATCCGACCAGTCAAAAACATTTTTTTCTTGGAAAAGGTTTGGCAATCTTGGTTTTTGCCCACTTCGGGCGTTGCCCAGTTCCATGGCGATAAACAAGTGTAAATGTGTAAGGTCGGGTTTGTGGGTAACATATTCTTTGATAAAAATCTTAACGATGGGATTGACCTCGGGGGCTTCTTCCAGTTGGGTTAAGAACAAGTCAAGGGTTTGTTTGTAGGCGTATTGGATTTGATTTAAGGTTTTGGTGATGTGTTTTAAAGATTGGAGTGGGGTACCTTGCATAGGTGGGGTCCTTTCTGGTGGGTTAGATGTTGGAGTAACAGCGCAGGGTGCTATTTGTTTTTGGCTTGTTTTTGAAGGAATGCTTTCAAGCCGATGCCTTGAACGCTGAATTTGGTTTGTTCCGTATGGGTTGTTCGGAAATTCAATTGATAATCAACTAATTGGTCGGAGTACAACAGGTCGATTAACTCTGCTGGGTTGTAATCGGGTAGGGTGACGATTCGTCGATTGCGGACTTTTTGATTGTTTGGTTTCAAACGATTTCGTGATAATGCGTTAAGAAGTATTGGTGTAATTCGTATTCTGACGTGGTTTTCGCACACGAGGGTTTGTTTATAATAGAGTTGATACAGTCTCATAGCTTATTTTTCCTTTATTATTGGAAAAATTTGATACCTAGGAGCGGTTTTAACCCGATGGCTACCCAAGTATCAGGTTACGCCCTCGAGGGCGTCCTAGGTATCTCTTTTTTGCGAATTTTTTTGATATGTGATGATTTAGGGTTGTGTTTAGTTTGGGTTGGTGGGGTCGAAGGAGGGTGTACCCACCTATTGATTGCTTGTTCACAAATAGTTTTTACCTGTGGAGTAACAGGTTGGGTGGTTTCTTGTGTTTAATTTTTGTAAAAAGTGATATTTAAAAATAGGGTGTTGGGTCCACTTTTTGGAAAAATTATTATTAGACTTAGGGTGAAATTCATTTTTCTTAAAAAAAGAAAGCACTTACAGTCTAAAAAAATAAAAGACAAGTTTAAAAATTAAGAGTTTCACAAATGGTTTTTATATAATATTAACATTTATTTTAAGAATTAAAAACATTAATAAATATTAATAATATAAGGTTTATAATAATTAATAATATTAAATATATAATTATATTAACTAATGTAAGCATTTACATTATTAATAGAAATGTAAAAAGTAAAAATGTCTTATAGATAATATTTTTTTGAAGTGGTCCAAATTTTAAATTATTAAAAATAGAACACTATATTATCAATGAAGTAAACCTCACATTAAAAGTCCATTAGGGACCATTAAAAAAATGGATGTTTTTTTGGTTTTTATCTATTTTTCCTTTTTATATGACAACGAAAATTGTTGTTTTTGGTGTTGGTCCCAAAAATGGGCCATTTGGGGACCACCTTGGACCAAAAGGGGGTGTTTGGGACCACCTTAGATTAATTTCACATATTCATTCTAATAAATTTTTCACAAGTTAAGTTTTTAGAGAGAAACTTGCCTAGACAAAAATAATGCGAGAATGGTTCTAAAATGGACCCAAAATGGGGTTTTGGACCCAAGTGGGCCCGCGGAGGTGAAATTTGGGTCTTCTGAAAGTACTGATATTATTGACTTTTTCCAAACCCTGATTTTTGTGGACCGTCTTGGTCCCTGAATAATTTTATTCAAAAATTCCTGTCGTAACGACCCCCAAGGGCGTCGCCCCGGGGGTGAAATGGATATTTGGGATGGTGAAATAAGGGTGTTTTTGGAAGATTTTTACCCATGTGTGGAATGGTGTTGAGTCTAAGTCTAAGAAAACATCTCCGGTTTCGATTTCTTGGAATATCCGTCGTCCACCTATAGTTTCTAATTCAACTAGATATTCGGTGTTTTGAATGAATTTTTTATCAATTAGTTTTGATTGAAGACGTTTGAAATCATAAATCTGGTCAATCACCGTTTTAGCTTTGTCCTCTTTGATTGATTAAGTCACTTTTGGATGATGAATTTTTGGTGTGTATTCTGGCCAGTAGTGTAAACACTTAGCGGCTGTTTGATGTAACAACTTATCAAAGGCTCCATAAGGATTGGTTTTTCGCCAAGGATGCGGGTACACTTCAAGGATGAGACTTGGGGTAAATTCACTAGGTGCCTCATAGGTGAGGATTAAGTAGTCGAATTTGAAGTCGTACATGAGATTTAATTCATCTGGTGAAGTTTCATCGCCTAATTCAGATAACATATAAGTAATTGGTTTTTGGAACTTTTCCACAAGGGCTTCGAAGCGAAACCGTCTTTAGCCCCTAGGGTGTTTTTGGGGGAGGGTTCTTCTTTTGGGTTCGTCAATTTCGATTGCAAGCAAACTTGTTTCATATTCGTTGTAGTCAGAGTCGTAGGCGATAGTGTAATTTTTCCGATGTGATAATGGTTTTTCTAAGTAGTGTGATAAAAACGAGATGTTATCTGTGTGTTTATCGATGAATTGGTGTAGTGTCAATGACTTGTCTCGTCTTACTTCTCTTAATAGATAACCAATCATTAGATGGTTGTATTCTTCTTCTGGAATGATGTTTATGTATTCGTGCATGAAGTGTGTCTCTTTTTCGAATGTTCTAAGTTCATCTTCGATGTACATTTTGTTTTTGCGATGTTATAAAAAGACAAATGCGCTACTATCAAAAGAGTCAAGTAATTCCTTAATCGGTTGATTTTCATCAAGTTTGTCGATTGGAATAAGGGCTTTTAGTATTTTCGGGGAATTTTTAATTCTTCGCGATACAGAATGAACTTACCTTGCTTACTTTTCGTTTTTCCACTTGTTCAATGGTCATGATTTGCTTACTGTTTTTCGCAAGGTTACTACCTTCGGGGGCGACGTAAAGCCACCCGCCTTTGTTCGTGTTCTTTAAAAATATAGGGCAAGAGGTTGGTTTGGGTGGTCTTCTTTTACTTTGTTAGCCATAAAGAGAATAGGCTTTTCCCAATCGGAAATGTGTTTTTGAGGTTGGTTTGTTTTTGGTCATAACGAGGGGCTCCTTTTTGTTGTTAAAAAATAGGTGGCGTCATGCCACAATCTCACCCTTAAAAATAAGCCTTAGAGGCTAGTCCTCTAAGGCTTTGGGCGACAGCCCTTGTTGGTTTTCACTAATTGTTAAACACCGACGACTAATTCGTTTTTGCTTTCGTCGAAGTAGAACTGGGTGTTTTGATTTAGCATGTCATCTAATAATGTATCTTGAATTTGGACCTTGTGCCATTTATCTTTTATTTTGATATAAGCTGTGATGAAGGTTTTGCCCTCAAGGTTTTTCGATTTTTGATGAGTTGAACCTCATCGAGCGTTTTGTGTTTGGTTTGGTTTGACGCTTCATTTTTGATTTCAATTTGGTTGGTAATATGGGTTTTGCTCACGGGGGCGTCGTCGTCTTGGGCGGGTTCGAATTGAATGTATTTAGCGTTAGGCAATGCTTTATCGTTTGGTTTGGATTTTGATTAGTTGATTTCCTTCTTTATTGTAATAACTTAAGAATTCGTATAACCAATCGTCGTCAAAAATTTTTTTAAAGAGTTTTCATGTTCTAATTTGTATTGTTTGATTACGCTTGGCGCGTGGTGGTTATTTGGTAACTTGGGACCCTATGAAAACTAGGGGATAGACCGTTATGAATATCATGAATAAGTAAAATAAATTACTTTTTAAGGTTCAATTTTTTGGTGGTCGTAATAATTTACTTCATCTTTGTACAAGTCTTCAACATAATACTTGTTGTTTTTTTAGTTCTTTAAGTTTTTGTCAACGATAGTTTCGTGAACGCGCATCACAATGAGGCTAAAAGCGATAATGATTGCGGCGCCAATCAGGAGGATAAGTATATCTTGTTTGAATAGTTGCCAGTTATAAGCATTTTTGTTTTGTTAGCGCTTGGTATTTTTGGGTGAGTTCATAAAGTTCGGAATTGAATTGGAACATGTTATCTTTTTCCTTTCTGGTAGATAGTTAGTTGGCTTTAACCAAGGGGTTCACCCCCTCAAAAGGACATGTGGCGTTGCCTTATAGTCTACGATATAAGCCTTAGAGGTTAATCCGCTAAGGCTTTGGGCGACTGCCCTTGTGGTTTCTCATTTCTAAGTAACATCAAGTTGAGTAAGTAAATTATTGTGATTAAGGTGTAGATAAATCTAAAGATTCCGTGGATTACCATTTTTCTTTCGATATATTTTTCGCGAGCGGATTTGCTATTTTCATTATTTTGTTGGTTTCTCTCAAATGAATGTTCATTTCGTTTGAGTAGAATGTATTGAATAATGAAAAATTGGTGATAAAAATCAAAATGGCATTGATAAGATGTGGTTTAATTGCTTTGAATTTCGTTAGCAAATAGCATCTCTTTCAAACCGCTAAAGATACTGACACGTTCTAAGAAATTCGAACTAAATTGAAACATTTTCTATCATTCCCTTCTATTGATTAAACTCCGACTACGAGTTCGTTCTTTTCGGAGTCGTAGTAATAAATAGCGTCTGCACTTAAAAGTTTATATAATATGAGTTCGTTAATTTCAACTTTTCGTCTTTGCCCTTGGATGTTCATATAGGTTGTTACCATGGTTTGATTATCAATGGTTTCAATCTTGATGAGGTGAACATCATGAGGTTTTTAACTCTTTTTCGTAGTTTGGTTGTTTTTAACTTGGCTTTGGGTTAGAATTTTTAGTTTTAGCAAGGGTGAACTATCATCTTGCGTAGGCTTTTGCTGAACGTAGTGGGTTGGTTTTTGGTTTTGTACTATATTTTTGGGTCGTATTGTTTTTTTCTAATGGAACCAATTGGTTTTCTGAAACTGGGTTTGTTTTCGGAAAGGGCGTATAGCCAGTACCCGTTTGTTTCTTTGATTTGATTATTATGTGTAAGGTTGTATTGTTCGATGATGCTTGAGGCTTCTTCTATTTTTGAGGTCAGTATCTTTCATCAGAGTTGTTTGGATAACCAAATACGGTGCTAATACAATCGTAAGCGCTATAAGTGAGTACATCAAATAGATTATTAACCTATCTGCTTTAGGTTCAATTTGGCGTTTTTTTACCATTATATTTCTTGTATTGGTAGTACCCAATTAGACCTGCAGAAGAATACTAATATAAAAAAATTTCATAAGGTTTACTTATTTGGTTTAGTAAGTTTCTGTCAATTTTACTGGTGAAATTTTTGGTTGAGCCTTTGAATTAAGTTATTGATATCCGGGTTAAATTGGAACATGGTGGGGCGGGAACCTCCTGTCTATTTAGTATAATTTATTTTCTTGATGCAACGTGACGAGAAATTCAATTTGTTCTTGGGTTGTTTTGTACTTTTTAAGTTGTTCTTTAACTTCGGTTGGAACTGTGTAAAAGGCTATTAATTTTTCTTGATGGTGAAGTTTTTTTCGTTCAATTAGATGTTCGTATTTTTCGCTTTAAGTAACTTAATTGGTAATCTAAGTGATTGCGGTTGTTTAATTTGGCTCTGTTATCAATTGCTTTTTTTCTAAATCCTTTAGAAAAATCACTTTGATTGATGAATTGAAGAAAGTCTTCGTGGGTGAGGATAAATTGATTTTTCTTTATATTTTTGAGCATTTTTCGAATACGACTTTTTGCGTATTGGTCATATTTACACATTTTTTTGTGAAAATTCGCCATTTTTAATGAATTTCTTAAATCGTTTGGTTTGCTCTGGGCGTAATGTTTTTCATGGCGGATTCGTTTTGATAAACTTCTTCTAAATATTTTTGGAAGTTTTCAATATCTTCTAAGTTAATTAGTTCAGGTAAGTTCAATTCTTTTTAAAAAGTTTTTCATATCTTTTTATTGGAAGTGCTCTATTCAACCAGTTAGAGTGAGTTGTTGATTCAAATCTGATTATTGGGTTGTATTTTTCCGTAATAATAGCATCTACTCATATCCCTGTTTTTTTAAATTTTTTTGGCAAACGGTTCGCTGTTTTTGTTTGTTTTTTTAATTTCCCAATAGGTTACTCGGATATTGATGTCGATGTTTTTCTAGTTGAGGTTTTAACAGCCTTGATAAATTAATTAGTTTTTCGACTGGAAAGTTCGTTCCATTTTTGTTAGTTTGAATTTTGAAAAATCAATTTGTTATCAAAATATTCTTTGTAATACAATTTTTGCTCAGGTATATATTCGTTTAAAAATATCAAGGTATTGATTAAAGACTTCTTCGATAATTTCCTTTTTGTCTTCAATAAATTTATGGTCGGGGGTTGAAATAGAAATTTCTGCGTTAAAGATATGGCACTTATCTGATTTATAACTTTTGCATTTCTTTACGACGTTTTCGTATAGATGTTCGAACTTTTTTTATTTGGTCAACTTTTTCTCGCATACTCTTTTTGAAAATCATCATATTTAGGTAAAGCAACGGCTTTGATTTGGCCTTTTAATAAATCTCTGGCAGCGCAAAGACTGGTTGCATAGGTGGTGAAGGTTTCGTTTTGGGACTTGCTTGAATATGTGATTTTCCAGTGTTTTGAATTTGCACTTTTAATCTTAAGGATTTCTCTATTTTCGTAAGTGATTAGAGCCTCAAGAGGGTTTTTGTTTAAAAATATCCGCATTTGGGTTTTTTACCAAATAACGGGTTGTTAAAACCATAATTTTCAAGCAAATGTGTTTTGATTTCTTGTTTGGTGAACATTTGATTGGCTCTTTTGGGGTAATTATTTTATGTAGATTTTATTCGTATAAGAAAAATCATGTCTTGGGTTTCATCATAGTAAAAGTGGGTTTTTTTCATCAGCGATTTTTTTGGATTGTTTCTTTATCTAATTTAACTTTGTATTTTTTTCTTCAATTCGTTTTGTTTTTGTTGAATATTGAGTTGAAAAAAATTTTTCTAAGAGTTTTTGTGAGTTCCTCTTTTTCGTAAGTGATTTGATACAGATAAACTTCTACGGGTTTTTCTTCTGGTAGATAAATAAGTTGTGCGTACTGCATTTGATTTTCTTTTAACACTTTATCGTCTGGTACTTGGCTGTGAGTTATGAACTTGACCTTTTTTTGTTGCTTCATTATCGTTTTTCTTCATAAGCTTTTTTTGAACATATCCAATACTTGTTCGAATGAGTTTATCTAATTCTCTAAGGTCGTGTTTTGCGTTGATTTTATAAATATCGTTTTTGATTAATGGACTTGATATCTTTATCTAATGTTGTTTCTCCAAACATTCCGCCGTCGGATATAGCTTGATTTTTCAACAGTATTAGCGGTTGCAATTGCTATTAGGAAGAATAGAATTATAGTTGTTACGATGGTTCCTAAGAAAAAGTTTTGAACCATTTCGAAAAACGTGTATCCAGATGGGAGTAGAGCGAATAGGGTTATAATAAAATTCAAAATGATTGAGAAAAATTATAATGAAAAACAGTATTTTTTCTCATTTCATGTGAATTGAACATACCATATTCGATTTTTGTCGAATGCGTGGGGTATGATTTTGAACATGTTGAAAAAAACCTCCTTTTATTATGTGATAAGTTGGACTTGCTCTTTAAATACTTCGATTAACTTTTTCAATGATTTTTACCGTCATTTAAATACTGAATAAATTCGTCATAATGTTGGGCAATGGGTTGGTCTTTGAGATGTTGATTCAATAATTCAATGGTTTCTTCTTTATTTTTGGCGTATTCCATTTTGTAATAATTCGATTAACTCAACCATTTTGTCAAGTTCGCCTTTACTACATAATTCTTGCGCTTTATTATGATAAAATTCTGATAAAGACTTGATAAAGGTTTCACCCTCGGATAAAACAATGGCTTCGTTTAGTTCCATTTTTGGTTCGTAAATTTTCGGTTGAAACCGGGATTATTTTTATGAAAGTTAATTGGCGTTTCAATTCTCTTTGTATTTTTTTCGGAATTTTGGACTGTTTGTTTTAATTTTTGAATTGGTGAATAACATCATCTTCCTCCCAAGTATTTAATTGGAATTTGATTGAAAATGGTGCTGTTTTAGCGCCTAATTTCTTAACTAATGCAATAAGGTCTTCCAATCGGATGAAGCCCGAACCTCGAACTTTAGTAAAAAAATCGTTTTATCTTTTCCTTTTAGATTAACGTTATATTGAGTTAGAACGAAATTCGGAAAATTCTTTCTTTAATAATTTTTTTGAAACTTTCGTAGGTTTCTACCAGTTTGTCTGTATCTTGTGCTGAAATGGTGATGGTTCCGTTGATGTATTGGTAATTTGGCATTTTGGGTTAACTCCTTTATTATCGGTAGGGTAGTTCTTTTTCAATGAATTCAATTAACGCGTTCATTCGATTTAATATGTTATCATTTTTTTGAAAATTTTATCTTTGTAATCTTGCTTGATATATTCACTAGTATCAATAAATTCTTCAAGTTCATAGTATTGCTTTTTGAGATTTTCGAAGTTTTTCTTTGAAGTTTTTCAATTTATCTCCAACTTCTTGTTCAATAAGTACGTGAGCATATTTTTTTCGAATGAATTCTAGTGATGTTACAAAAGTTGTTGTCGTAAAATTTAGAGTCGAAACTAGCATAGGTTAAGTAAATTGGTTGGTCGCGGTATATAGGTTTAGCGATTTGGTTGATTTTTGCTCGTTTTTTTAATTTAGATTGAATTTTTCTTAAATCTTGAACAATGCTTAATAGATGTTGTTGTTTCCCACCCATTGTTAAGCCATTTAAAATGGTTTTTAGCAAAATTAATTAAATAGGGTAGAAAACTGTCGTTTTTCGCTCAGGTTAACAGCACCTTCCAATTTGAGTTTGTTTTTGTAAAATTGTATGTAGAAGGCTCTAATTCTTTTTCTTTATTTGTAAAATTCGATATCAATACTTTTTTTGTTTTTCTCGATATTTTTGCAATAGTTTTCATCGATATAATTTGACCGCCTGTTATGTATTGGTAAATGTTTAATGTGATATTGAAGGGTTTGTATCTGTCAGTTAGTTTGTCAATTTCTACTAAAAAAATTCTTGGTGTGGTGTTCTGCTTAATCCTTTGATTTCGCTAAAGACTCGATTTTTTTATTAGCTGAACTTTGTGTAGGTTCTTTTTTTAAGGTGAATAATTTATCCCACAAGAAGTTACAAATCGTTTCATAAGCGCGTTTTGAGTTATTTACGTCATAGCTTTCAACAAAGATTCGACCGTTTATAGCGTATTGGTGGTTCATGGTGGTGCTCCTTTTTATTAATATAGGTGGCGAAAATCGTTACACATATCTTGAATGATTTGGTCGAGCATGTTTGATAGATTTTCTGAGCGACCAAAGTAAAGGTTGTTATTTTCGTTATCTTCAAACACACCTGTCCAGTAATTTTTGGTTAGTGTAACGTAGTGTTAATTGGTTTTTGTTGTGATAGGCGATTTTGATTTGGATTGGGTCGGTACTTTCAATTATAAAGTCATGCTCTAAGCCAAATATATTACCTTTGAGGTGATTGGCGAAGAATTCTTGGATTTCATTAGGTGTTCGTTTCATAATAGGGTAATTCCTTTTTAGTTTAGGTCTTTTTGAAAATTCAGTTAGGTATTGGTTTGGTAAATAAATTTCTAATTCTTCATTCGATTTAATTATGAATTTGATTTTTTTGTTCTTTAATGGATTTGAGCAAAATTTTGATTTGGTTAAGAGTTAAATTGGTTGTAACTCGAATAGTCTCGCCAACGTTCGTGATAAGGACTCGTTTGTCTCATGGTCTGTTTCTAGATGTAGATTGATTTGGAACTTGGTTTTGGTCGTTGTAATCTTTGGTATAACTGTTTAATGCGACGTGGTTTTAATTTAGCATGTAAGATGCTGTTTTCAAATTTGAATTCGTCAATCGATTTCACGGATGCAATTTTGTTTTTGTTGATAATGTTTGTTTTCGATTGTTTTGAATTGAATGATATTGGAATTCGGGTTGTAGGTTAGAACAGGTTGTTTAAACCATGAAATTCCGGCACCAATTAAGGTTATGGTTGTAATGGCGCAAATGATGAGAGAGATTTTCTATCAGGTTCTGAAACTTTGAATTTAACACATTGCTTTGCTGTAATTGCCAAAATGATATAAGCAAAAACCAATGGCTATTGTGATGATTGGGTTACTTTACGATATCAAAGAAAGTTTGGGATTCCATATAGAGATTTCAACCTCCCGTTATTTTTTTGTTCAAAAATGTCCTTAAACACCGCTGGATGCTTGGTCGCTAACACACTCATGATAGTAGTCTTGGCTTGCTCGTAAATCATAAAGCGTTCGCGGTCGCGTTCTGTGATTTTTAGATAAAGTCCCTTGGTCTAAGTTGTCGGTTAAGTCTGATAATTTAATTAACATGGCATCTAAGTTGGTGCAGACCGTTTGGATATATTCCTCATACGATACTTCGTCTTTCTTGTGTGTTAAGAGAGCCAAGACGTCGAGCACCTCTGGGCTGATACCTTTTTCGCGTAAGAAGTGGGCGTCAAACGGAGTGTCTTCAATTACGTCGTGGAGGATTGCGGCGGTCTTTTGAAGTTTAGTTTTGATGAATTTAGTGTTGTTGGCTACACGTAGTACGTGGAAGACATAGGGGTCGCCGTTGCGTCGGGTGACGTTCTTGTGGGCGAGGGTGGCGATTTCGAGTGCGATTTTGCAATTGTGCGTTTGTCATGGGTTGGTTGACTCCTTTATTGGTTATTTTGGTAGGTAAATTTTGTATATTAGTGGGCTCCCGTCTTTTTCGATGATAACTTCTTTATTATCAGATATTGCTTTTTACGATTTTTTTCAAAAGTGTCAGGTTCCATTTTGAAGGTTATGTGGTTATCGTAATTAATAAAAGGCTTGTTCGATTTCAGCTTCTTTACCTGTTTTTGTTACTTTTTTTCTCTTTGCTAATAATATTTTTGTTGTAAAAATGAACGGTTAATTTGTTCAAGTAGTTATCGGTTGTATTTTCTGAATAAATGGTTCGAATAATGGTGTGATTATCATTTTTTTATCTTTGTTTTGATAATGAATTGTAAAATCCGCTACTTGGTCGTGTTTACTATTGAGATTTATCGGGAAAATTTGCTCTACATGTTTTGTTTCTTTGTTATAAGTGGCTGTTAGATTTTTGTATCAGGGAAGAAGGTACTTACTATAACTAAAAATCAAGATGATAACTAAGCCAAATTTTGTAATTTTTGGCGTAACCCTTTGCGATTGGATTTGCGGGTCTTGTTATGATTCTGGTGATGATGATTGCCAATAGATTTGCAAAAGCAATTTTGAGCAATTGGGTAAACTTCGAAGAATTGCTTTAAATTGAATGACGGATGAATAATCATGTGATTTTTAATATTCCTTTTCTAAATTAATGGTGTCCTTTTCTCTCAAACCCCTTGATTTTTTTAAAGGATTTCATGTTATAATTAGAGTATAATATTTTTGTTATGAATTTTTAACGGGAGTGGTAAAATGTCACAAGCAAAAAGTGCCTTTTGACAGAAATAAAGGATTTTTATTAAAAAAATATCAACGATTAACTGATGAAGAATTACTATTTGAAGCCAATCGCTTATCGAGCGACATTATGTTTCTAAAACCAAGGTGAGCGAAACCACTCACAAAATTCCAAGCATCGCCCTTGGGGCCGTAGCCTCCGAGCGTGCCCTTGGGTTGTCGCCTTATGATGAACAATTAATCGGGGCTTGGTATATCTCATCTGGCACGATTACCGAAATGAAAACAGGTGAGGGTAAGACCCTCACTGCCGCGATAGCGGTAATTTACGATGCCCTTAAAGGCTCAGGTGTGCATGTGGTAACGGTCAATGATTATTTAGCGGAGCGGGACGCGACACAGTTAGCAATCCGTTATTTGAAATGTTAGGCTTGACCGTTGGGTATATTTATCCCTAAACAAATCAAGTCCGATAAGCAAAAAGCTTACTGATGTGATATCACTTATGGGACCAACTCTGAGTTTGGGTTTGATTACTTTGCGTGATAACATGGTGGTTTTCGCCAACCAACGGGTTCAACGTGGTTTGTCCTTTGCGGTCATTGATGAGGTCGATTCCATTTTTGATTGACGAAGCCCGGACGCCTTTGATTATTGCTAGTCAAGCTTTGGAGTCGGGTTCTCAATATGAAATGATGGATAATGTGGTACGTCAATTATTAAAAAGACCAAGATGTTGAAGTGGATATGAGCATTAAGTCTTGTAATTTTAACCACTCAGGGATTGAGAAGGTTCAAAGTATCTTGGGATTGATAACTTGTATTCACCAGAAAACATTTCCTTTAGTTCACTATTTGGACAATGCCTTAAAAGCGCATTTTTGCCATGTTTATTGATAAAGACTACGTGGTCCAAAAACGAAAAGGTTGAAATCATCGATACCTTTACAGGTCGGGTTTTGGCAGGGCGTCGGTATTCAAATGGGTTACACCAAGCTTTTAGAAGCTAAAGAACGTGTGCCACTTCAAAATGAAACATATACTTCAGCTACCATTACTTATCAAAAACTACTTCAAGATGTATGATAAATTAAGTGGTATGACCGGTACGGCTTATGGTAATCGTAAGGAATTTAAACACACCTATGGCTTAACCGTTAAACGGGTACCAACCCATAAGCCAGTCATTCGAATTGATAATCCAGATAAATTATTCGTTAACTTAAAAGCTAAAGATAAAGCTATTATTGAAAAATCAAAGAGGTCAACGCCACAGGGCAACCTATTTTTTGGTTGGTTCTGGTTCAGTTGAAGCCAATGAACGTTTGAGCGCGTTACTTAAAGCTGAACGGATTAAACACGAAGTGTTAAACGCCAAGCAACACAAACGCGAAGCGGAGATTATTGCCAAGGCAGGTCAAAAGGGTGCCATTACCTTAGCGACTAACATGGCAGGTCGTGGGACGGATATTTTTACTTGGTAAAGGTGTTGCTGAGTTGGGTGGATTATTTGTCTTAGGGACGGAACGCCACGAGTCACGCCGAATTGATGACCAATTACGCGGTCGTTCAGGGTCGCCAAGGGACCCGAGCGAAAACCCAGTTTTATGTATCTTTTGAAGATGATTTGATGATTTCTTATGGTGGCGAGCGTGCCAAGCGGTTGGTTGAAACCTTAGATGAACAGGAAACCGTTCAAGTGTAAATTGTTTAATTTCTTTATTAACCAAGCGCAACACTGAGTTGAAGGGAATAGTTTTGACATGCGTAAACAAGTTTTTGAGTTTGACGAAGTACTTCAAATTCATCGTGAGCGAATTTACGCAGACCGTGAAAAGGTGATTTCGATTGGGCTAATTACCAAGATTATTTTAGAAGGTGTCTTTTGAACGTGTTGTCACACGGATTGTGGAAGATAATTTCTACGATAAAGAAGCCCTTTTGGATATGATTCACAGTTATTTGGTTGAGCCACATCAATTATCGCTTGAAACGATTAATACGTTCCATAGTAAGAAAGCATTACTTGATTTCTTATTGAGTGTGGTAGATAATCGTTATAAGGTAAAAACGTTCAAGTACGACATCAACAATGTCTTGTGTCACTTCGAGTCTAATATGGTCTTGATGGCAATTGACAGCGAGTGGGCCAACCACCATCGACCAGATGAGTAAGTTAAAAGACATCATTGGCTTGTGCCAGTGCGTGATTAAGCCAATCACGGCTTATCAGCGTGAGGGTTTTCCGGTTGTTTAACGAAACTAGTGGGCAATTGAATTTGCCATTACACGATTCTGTTTGAAAAACCCAATTAGTCAGTTCTTAGAACGTGTTCAAACCAACCGTTAAGGTGAAAGGTAGGGAAATTTAATTGAAAAAGACTAAATTTAAATGGAAATATTTGCTTTACGGCTTAATTGCCTTTATTGTTAATCGGTTCGACGGTGGTAGCCTTGTTATTGCCGTTCTTCCAACCAAAGTTGGAAACTGTTTCTAATTCTCAATCCAGTTCTCAGACTGTTTTAGGAAAAGAAGCGGAAGAACGTAGCCATTGTTAAAAAGGTGACGGGTGTTTATGATTGGCTGAAAACTCTAAAGGGCATCGATACCGAACAAATCTTAACGGTTGATGGACAAGTTTATAGTAAAACCACTCAGACCGAATGGTATGAAGATGGTAACTTGAAGAAGTTTAAATCTTTAACTACTGGTCAAGGCGGTCAGGTTGAAAGTTTGAGTGATTTGTTAAGACTTTTGTCAATTTTGAAAATACTGGTTTTGTTACTAATGAGAGTGGTGGGATTACGCCTGTTTTGGTCCATTACGCCAAGGCTTTTAATCGAGACTAAGGAAGATGCCAAGTTGGGTGACCAATTGGGTCAAGTAACGTTGGAAAAGACCGTTGTGGCCTCCGATTATATCCGCCCTTGGGTTTTGAGTTATGGTAATTTACCATTTGCGGTGTCAACTGAATGGCAAACCCAAAGAAATGACGGTTAAAGCTTTTGGACGAACAAGGTGGGTTGAAACAGTTGAGTTTAAGCTATGAAGTATTGGATAAACTCGGTATGAGCCACCAAGTGGAAAAGTGCGGTATCGGTCGCCCCGCTTGAAACGTCGCAAGAATTCGCTTTACCAAACGTCGGTGATGGTGTGGGTGAGCTAAAAAGAGTCTTTAACTAAAGATGATTTAACGGCTACTAACAACTTGGTTTCAAGTTTTGTTGAGGTGTCACGTGTGACCAAATCGGATGAATTAGTCAATGAACGGGGCTGATTATTTTCATTTGTATCAAGGTAAAGTGGATAAAAACCTCATCGCTTAATCAGTCGAGTGGTGTTGCTTTTAGAGACACCGTTGCGGACCCAATTGTTAGAACAATTCATTCAAGATTTTGATAACTATGTCGGTCAAAAACCAAGATGGGTTAGTTGTTTATCGCAAAACTTTTGATAAAAAGAAGATTTAATGTCTGCGTATGGTTTAACTGAAGAACAATTGAAAGAATTAGTCCCAGAAGACGAAAGTAAGCAAAACCTTTGGGGCGTCGATGTCATGGTGCATCGAACCAATGGGTTAGTTCGTGGGTTTAACTTTTGAAATGTCGCCGAAGGCGAAGACGGGATTACGCGATTGTTCAGTGTTCAATTCTTTGATGTTAACAGTTTGAACCCGAATATTTTGAAATAAAAACCGTCAGACTTGGCGGTTCTTTTTATTTAGACTAGGCAAACCAATAAACCAAGCGCATTTTTGAGAGTGTCACGGAAACGGACTGTAAGGGAGTTTGATTTCGTTGAGTAGGTTTTGAATAATGACTTCTAATTGGTTTAGTGTTGCGAATTGTTGAATGTTACAATCAGCTAAATGGGTGAGTTGGTCGCCCTGTGATAGCTTCTGCAAATGTTTTTGAGCGTGTTGTTGGCGGATAATGATATTTAGGGCCGGGGACAGGTCTGTGACGCGTTCACCTTTGCCTTTTTAGCATGGGTTTGATTTGTGGCATACTTGGGATGTTTAAGGGTGAGTACTGTGTAGGTGGAATTTTGGATAGGTCATACTCATGTGGTTAGCCAGTTCCCAAGAATTGGTTTGTTCGTTGTAGATTTCGAGAAAGGCGTAAATATCTTCTTGAAAGACCACTGGGTCCGTGGGTTCTAACTCAGGTTGGTTATCTAATAGGTGAACAATGCTTGCGAACAAAACCTTTTTCTTGGATGTTTGTATAGGTTAAAAACCAAGAGTCAAGTCCCTCGACTTGGTGCAGGGCTTCTTCTCGTGGGCGAATGGTTGGGTATTGGTGGAGGTGTTGTAGATTAAGACAAACTCCAAATCATCTGTTTCTTCAACATAATCCAACCATTGGTTGAGGTCGTATTGTAAGATGTTGCGTTGAGTTAAGATGCTTTGTTTGAGTTCTTTAGTGAATAAAACTAGTAAAAAGACATGTTTGATATTCTCCTATCGGTTAGTTTTTGTTCTTTTGATGCATTGGTAAACCAAAACGCCTATTGCACTTAGGCTGACAAGTGTGGCAAGGGTGATAAATGGGTATTTTGTTAAAAATGAATTAGGTTTTCCATATGGGGTTGGAACCTTTCTGTTGAAAAATTGATTTGTGGCGAGTCGCCAAATATGGTAAACTAATAGTTGATAATAAAATTAAAAAAGTAAAAGGTGGTTGTAATTGTGTCGTATAAATTGGGTCTCGTTATTTTCTGGAGTTGGGGGTCTAGCCCTTGGGTTTTGTAGATGTTGGGTTTGATTTGGTTTATGCTAACGATAATGATTTAGTGGTTAACCAAAACCCTTTAATCGTAATTTTGATTTAGAAGTAGATAATCGCTCGGTGGAAGAAGTGGATGAATTGCCGGATATAACGGTTTTAACCGCAAGTTATCCTTGCCAACCACTTAATCCTAATCAACAAGAAGGTTCCTTGTTTTTATGAAAACTTTGCGTTTAATTAAAGCTAATCGCCCTACGGGTGGTGTTGATTGAGAGTGCGTACTTTTGGTTAGCCACCAAGGGGGCGAGACCTTTCGAATTATGTGTGAAGCTTTTTGATCGATTTAGGGTATTATTATACTTATCAAGTGCTTAACGCCAAAGATTTCGGTAATTTACCGCAAAATCGAGAGCGTTTTGTATTTCATTGCCTTTGATAAGGCGGAAGATTACGCCAATTTCAAATGGCCCTTACCGGTTCCATTGACTAAAAAGTTGGATAAGGTTTTTAGATTTTCGGTCGCGAAGTGGATACTCGCTATTATTACACGCCTGAAAATTGTAGTTTTTTCCATGTGTTAGATGAGCAAAATGACCAACCCAAAATCTATTTACCAATGGCGACGCTCTTATGTTCGTGAGAACAAAAGCGGGTGTCACCAAGTTTAGTAGCCAATATGGGGACAGGTGGTCACAATGTGCCGTTAATCCGAACCTCAGATGGACGAATTCGCAAATTAACACCTAAAGAATGTTTTTGACCTGACAAGGTTTGCAAAAAGGGCTACGCCTTGCCTGATTTAGCAGACTATCACTTGTACAAACAAGCGGGCAACACGGTGGCTGTGCCTGTTGTGAGCCGAATTGCCAAGAATATTTGGTTGGCGCTATCCCGAGTGGATTGCGGTTTGGGGTCAATTACCAATTCTTGCTTGAAACATAAAATTAGAGAAAAGACCTCTCGTTAGGAGATGTCTTTTTATTAAGCTTCTTTTTCTCGATAAATCGTCAATTTCTGATAATGTTTTAATCAGTTTGATTTGATAAGGGGTTAGCCCTCGGCGTTTGATATAACGCCCTGTGAAGCCCCCATTTTTAATGCTCATGTGGTTTAAAATGGCTTGGGTGACATCTGCGACGGCTCGTTTGAAGCCGTTACCTAATAATTCAAGGTTTGTTTTTCCTTGCATTGCACTGGTGAAGAACAGGACGGCAGAGACATTTTCATGACCGAAAAATCAGGCGTAACCAAGGTCTTGGTGGTAAACTTTAGTCCAGTATTTACCCAAGTCGTGGTAGTAACCGGCATCATAATAAACGGCGTTATCATAATTTTTAAGATGTTCGGCTTTGGTTTCGGGTGCATTTGCGTTTTCTTTGTGGGCGTGTCGTAGCATGGCGATTGAAACCATTTGTGTGTGTTCACTTATGCTTTCTAAAATGTTTTGGATTTTGGTGTTGGTTGAACTTAGAACCTGTTTCAATTGATTGTTTAATTTCTTGTTGGAGTAGCCCTTGATGTCGCTTGTATCAAGGGTGAGTGCCACATAATCACAATCGACCCCCATAATCGGCGGTTGCATTTTGACGTAGTGACTTTTGGCCCAGTTTTTCGTCACCACCGACTAACTGATGGTATTCACTCCAAGCTAATGGGTAAAGCATTGCGGTAATTAAGCAGTTGGGGTTTTTTCACGTTTTAATTTGCGATAGATGTCTGTTCTGGTTTTTCAACTTTAGGGGTGCTAATTGATTAGCTTCGTCTAATTTCAAGGTTTGCACCCTTGGGTCTTCTGGGAACAAAATGTGATAAGTAATTTGTTTTTTTCAGTCATTGATATATATCTCCTTTTCTTTGTTTAAAGACTTTGCATAAAGTCTTTTATCACTCGAATAAAAAGGACCTCGGGGTTTACTCTGAGGTCTTTCGCAAGGCGCTATTTGTTTTCTAAAAAGCTTGTTGAATTCATTAACGTTTTGAATGATGATTGGGGCAACGTGATGAATGGTTTCTTTGCTGTAAATGGTTGCGTTTTTACAAATTTTGCGGTTGCATGTTTCTGTTGAGTAAGTCAACCAACCAGTCGTTTGTATCAACTTCTTTAGGCAAGTTTGAAACGTTGAGTAAGTCTTTGAAACGCTCGTGTTGCCAACACTCTGCTACATAGCGTTGAATAGCGATGCATTGTAAGGTGTCAATCTCTTTTAGGTTAAGATTGGCGATTAAGAAAACACTGAAGCTTTCTAAAGCTGTTTTATTACCTTGTTGAAGGTTGTTTTTTTAAGAATTCAGCATTTTCTTTGATTTCGGAATAAATTTGTTCTTTGCAATTAGTAAACAAAGGTTTCAACTCTTTGATGATGGTTTCTGTGTTGAAACCTCTTAGGTCTTTAGCGTTTCCTTCAATTGTTCGATAGATTTTCGAGTTTGAATTGGTAAGGTTGTTGCCGTACATGTTATATTCTTGCTCTGGACTTTCAATGATAAAGTGAACTCTTAAGGTGGAAGATACCGCTAAAAGGTAGGTGAGTTGACTTAAGGTTTCAAAATCGTGGCGATTAAGATTGTCGATTAAGAGGAATAGCGGTTTGTATTTTGTGTTATCTTCTTTTTGAGATGTGTTCGTTCTAATCTTGTATTAAGCGCTAATTTAGCTAGGTTAATGTTTTGAATAGTGTGGTCTAAGAAATCTTGCCCCGTTAATTCTTTTTGATGGCATTGAAGGCTTCGCTCGTTACCATGTATTGATATGGTAATGAAAAATCGAATGATTGCTCTACATAATCAGTTAAGCGTTTGATTAAATGACGTGGCATATCATATAAAAGATTTTTTTACGGTTGAGGTAATGAGTGAGTTCTTTTTCTTTAACTTCTAATTCAGTTGCTAATTCTTTTAGGTCTTAGCAAATTCTTGAATGGATTCGGTTGTCAGTAATTTTTTTCGGTTTGACACTTCATGGGTTTATTCGCTCCTTCTTTTTCATAGTATAGCTTAGCTAATATTATAGCATAATTCTTTTTTCAATTAATCAACCCTTTTGAGGTTCCTCAACCTTAATCTCTAATTTTTTTATAATGTTTAATTTGATAATCCTTGGTCATAACGTGTTGCTCGTTTGGCATACGACGGTAATGACTAACAAGACCCGTAGCTGTTAGGTAACAGTTATGGGTTTTTAGTTTGACACTTTTAATGATTTCTAGCATTTCTTCGGTGAGTTGTGTGGGTGTAACTTAATATTCATGTGGTCGCAGATTTCGGAGCATTGGTCAATTTTGACGTTTTTCAATGACAAAGATGAGGTAATCAACGTCTTGATTAGGCTTACTTTTGCGTTTTATGGTTTCACGTTTAATACGGCAAATTTTTTTCCTTTAAATCGCACTCGCTTTCCTAGTAAGGGTTGTAAATAATGGCGGGTTAATTCTTTAGATGTGACATCTTCTAAGGGATGCATAATTTTATATTGGCTCCTTTCGTTAGTATAGTTTTTTTCCCAAATATTTTTTCGGTTAGTTTCGGGTTTTTAGTTTTAATGGTAATATGGCGCTTGATGTAATTGATACTATGGGTATTGACCCAATGGGCGAAAAATCCTTGGACAAAACCAGTGGCAACGGCTTGCAGTTCATCTTCAAATTCAATGGTTAAGTTGGTGTTGGGTTTTGTAAAAGGTGCAATTTTGTCTTGGAAAATTTGGGCACCATATTGATAGCCGGCTAAATGATTGACGCCTAGGAATAATGGAATGGTTTGGTTTGGCATGTGGGGAAGTGGTCCTTTCTAAAATAACTTTGGCATGGTTGAAGATATCTTCTAATTGATAGGGGATTTCAAAGTTATTTGTTTTGGGTTTATTTTTATAAATTGGGGCTTTGAATGACGACTCTATATAATTCGTTTCAATTCGGTTTAGCAATTTGTCAATAATCGAGATTGAGCGGGTTTAAATCATGAAAGGTTGTCACCTCGGGGGCGACGATGTAATAGGCTCCCGAATTTGGAAAATTCTAGTCAAATAAATTAGGAACCAAGGTTCCTAATTCCGTGGCTAGAAAGTGGTTGTTTGGATATTGGTAGAGTATTTTTCATGCGGTCTTTAGAGATGAGTTTTTCTTTTAGGGCGTAAACGACGGTAAAAATAAACTAATTTGTTGATTTGAAAGTTGGTGATGGGCAATTGTAATTCATTACTTCGCCCTAAAATATGATAGGCTAGTCGCTTCATGAACATGAGATATAATTCCTTTCTTATAATTGGGGCTTAAAAATGGGTTTTAAGACGTTTTGTGTTTTAGGTGATGTGAGTATCGAATTCGGTTTTTAAATTCGTTAGGCGTTGAATTTTTCTTGAATAAATAAATAAATAATAGGGGAGTTGGTCAAAACTCTCCCTAATTTTTATGATTATTTGTTGGTATCAACAATGGCGCTATTGGTGATAACTTCAACCCAACCATGTTTAATGCGGGCTAGGGCTTCTAAGTAATCAGTCAATTCTTTGGTCACGCTTGAAGAAACCAACTTGTTGGCATCAGCTTCTGCTTGAGCGGCGATGGTTTTCTTTTCAGCGTTTGCTTTTTCTTGTAAAATCGCCGTGTCATTTTTCAATTTTGATTTTCTCTTGATTTTGCTTGGCAATATCAATATCCTTTTGAGCAACGGCTTCTTTACGAATAGCATCTTCAATTTCATCTTTAGCATCACTATCTAATATGGTTAATTGCTTGAAGGTCAAGCCAAATTTGGATAATTCTAGTTTCACGTTGTCATTAATTTTGGTATACACTTCATTCCGCTTAGGACCTAGAATGTCGAATACGTCATAGTCAACGGTGACTTGTTCAATGGCGCGTTGAACCAGTGGTTTAACTAATTCTTTGTCAACCCGCTCGACCTCTCGGAATTGTTTGAAGACCGTTAGGGCGTCGTCGCCTAAGATTTGGTATTTGACATCGACGGAGGTATCGATGTACTGACCGTCTCGGGTTTGGGTGGTTACTTTGTCTAAATCGACGCTTCTTACGTCTGTTGGGATATTATAAATTTTTGTCTACAAAAAGGCTTTTGAAATAAAAACCGTTAGGTAAGGTTTTTCTTGAACCCCACCGCCGAAGCCATTGTAGACAATCCCAACGTGGTTGGCGGGTACGCTTGTGGTGGAGGCGAAGATTAAAATGATTGTGATGATACCCAAAAGGGTACCGCAACCAACTTTAATCGGGTTGAATGGTAGGTTGTTGTAATATTCGTTTTCGTCGTTCATATTATGAAATAAGACTCCTTGTTTATATTGATTGATTTTATAAAATATTATAAACCCTTTCAGGTGGAGGTCTTTGGTTCCGAAGTTTCATTTTTATCTCTTTTCTATTCTTTGTTGTAAGATTCGGTTCTTTTGACTGCTTCTTTGAATTTTTGAACTTGTTTGCGACCAGATTTGGTATAAACCGTGACATCTTCAAGCCATTTGAGGGTGCTTTTGATGGTAATTGGGATGCCCAACTCTTTAGACAAGGCTTGTCGCCATGTTGGGTTTATCGTAAGAGTTTGAGTAATGTCTGCGTCTCGGATGATGTTTAAAGCAATTAACTGGTCTGCATTTCTCAATTGGAAAATCAATTTTGTAATCAGGATTGCTGTTGGTGGCCTGTATGAGTTAGTGAGTACCATTCTGATAAGCGCTGACATTGGAGGTTAGAACCAATGTCTTTCTGAATTGCTTTGAAGATTTGATTTTTAACTTTAGCGCGCAATGGATGTTAATTACTATCTTCGTCACTTATGATAGAGCCTTGATGATTGGCGTCGCGCAATAAGGCGGCGAAGATGAGCGCTTGTTTCCATTCCTTACTCAAACTTTTGAACAAATAGTTATATAAACAACGTCTGGTAACGCCTCAGGGCGTGGTTGAAGTTGTGATAGGGGAGTGGGTTATACTGGCTATGGATGGCGTCAATGACGCTTTTGGGGAATGTAATCACTGATGTTGTATGATTGTTTATTTTGAACCATGATATATCATCTCCTATTGTTATGCAGTCCACAGGTTTGTATCCGCAATTCTCTACTAATTTTTCTACATATTTAAGTGGTTAGTAATGATGGTTTTGGTTTCTGGTACAATGATAGCTCCATATCGGAGTTGGCTCATTTACGTCGCCTAACGCATTATGGTCTCAAATAACGGTGTTATATCTCTGTTGGGGCATAGAACAAACACCATCTCCGTAGTGGTTTTATGTAGGGCGTAAAATGGGACGGCTTGACTGAGTTGGTCATTTAATGTTAAGTCATCTTCTTTCAATTAGGTCTTTTTAATCGTTTGGAAAAATTCTTTTTGGAGTTTGCATGGAGGAATTCTTCTTTCTAAAGTTTTTCTAAGACATCTTTAAGTAGTTGCCAACGTCTTGGTTCTAAATTGTTTTCGATGGCAAATTTGATGTTGTAGGTGAGACGGGTTATTTCTGGTTGGTGATAGTGAATGGGTCAGAAGGGCTGACCATGTACCAACCTTCTTTGGTGTAAAAATATAAATATATTCTTCTAAACAAAGGTGATTTAAGGCTTTATTTTCTGTTGGCTCACTACCTAAGTCAATTCCTACGAGTATGAAATTGCGCGTCGTTTGATAAACGTTCTTTTCAGTTTTTATCTAAAAGAGCAAATTCGTTAGAATAACGATGTTTGTACTTGATTTCTAATTCAGATGGTTCTAATTTTTCACCAACATGAGATACTGCTTAGGGCAACTAGTTGTTTAACACGTTCTTGGTTGTTGTAATGGTCATGTAGGATTTGACCCACATGCTTGGGATAACAAAGTCAAAATGGCGGTAAATGCTTTGGATGTCGCCGTTGGGTTTTAGGATAGCAATGTTTGCGTGTGTACTCATTGATTGTCTCCTTTTTAGATTTCTTCCCAGTCTTCTGGGTTAAGGGCTTCTGTGCACCTCGTCTTGATGAAGTCCCAATAAGGTTCGTTTTCATATCTTTGAAATCTTCGATTTCAGTGTTGACCCCATAAAAATTCAAAGCACGATTCATATTCTGTTTCGTCGCGATTAGTAATATGAACATCATAAACCTCTCCGTTTAAATATTGGTCATGGATGTCCCAAAAACCACGTTCATTTTTACTCGAATTTCTTCCAAAATTTCTGTATTTAATTCTTTAAATGCTTTTCCAAGGAGGGGTTCAATATCGTTTTCTTTGATGTAAACCAAGCCTGCTAAAGACATATCAAATTGTTCTTTGGTTGGTGGTTTTTGAATAGATTGCGCATAATGATGGACATCACCATGTAAATGTCTTTCAATCATAAAGGCGATGATACCAGCTTCTCTCAATGTTTTTGATTACCTTTTTCAACCAAGCCTGCGTTAACCCTTCGGGGTTTTCGAATAATCGTTTCATTTTGTCTTTTACTTCTTCGCTTGCGTTTTTGAACTAAATAATTGTTTAAGGCTCCAAAACTTGGAATGTGCTCATGGTTGGGGCTTTTTAAAATGATTAGAAATTCCAATAAAGGCGATTTTGATAGTTTCGTCTTCAGTAATAGGGCTTTTCGGTAACATCTTGCTATAACAAATGTGGATGCATTTGTCATGTTTTGTTTTCGAAGATTTTAATTGTATCATCGGTCTTAACTGTTTTTTTGTTGGCATTTTGCGTTTGCTCCTTTTCTTTTGGTAGCTCAATATAGTTGTGTCGATTTAGTTTCTTTTAATATTGAAATAATTCGTTTTGGCGCATTGTTTTTCGCAATCTTCCATTTCGTCAAAAATCTTTTATTACCTTCTTGGAATAACAGGTGACACATGTCTTTGGCTGTTGAACAATGTACCTCACAGTATGTTGGTAAAAACCTATCCAAAATGACGTATAACTTCCACTATAGTATCTCTTTACCAAAACCTTCTTGGTAAAAGTAACAGGGTTTGAGTGTTGCGGTGTTGCGGTGAAATTTTATGCCACAAAAGGTAATTTCCTCGGGCATTTCTTCAAATAGTTTGTCGATGAATTTTTGATTTTTGATTTTGTATCGAGTTCGTTTGGTGATTTTAATTGGTTTTAGCTATAGCCATTAAACACAAAACCTCCTTATTATTTTTATTCTATAAAATAAAAAGGCACGGTTACCACCGTGCCTTTTAGGCGACGCCTTTTTGGCGTTTCGTACTCAATTAACCCATGTTCTGCGGCTAAGGTAAATAACCCTTTGGTCTTTTTGCCATTTTGAACAATATAACTGGTATTTTCTTCATGATGTTAGAACTGTTATGATTGGTGAACCAATCTTGTTCCAACTGATAACGGTCCTCGTCTCAGGGTATTCTTCTAAAAAGGTTTTCCACTTTTTCTCAAGTGCGTCACCATAAATGTCGGTGTGAACTCTGAGGAATGATCTGGTCCGTTTCAAAGTTATATTCTCTTGGGGAATAAAGGTCTGAACCGAAACATCTACCATGTAAAGGTCGGAGCCACTGGAACACTTCTGAATGAATAACGTTTTCAAACCAACGGCCGATGTCTTCGAGCATTTGGTTATATTTGATGAACCTTGAGTTCGGCTTTTTAGGGCATTAAGTTTTTCTTTTATGAGACGAACAAGTCCTCCGCTTCGTAGTCCTTTTGTTGGTTGGCTACCCATAGACTTTCGTATAAACCGCTGAATAACTTTTCTTTGGTTAGGTTAATGGTGAAGGTGTGAGGGTTGTATTCACAGCCAAGGTGGTTGTAATGCTGAACTTTATTATCGTATAAATCTTCTTCGGTGGCTTCTTCTGTGATTTGAGCGTGCATGGTCTTGGTTGCGTTGAGGACCATTTGGACCAATACTTCCGTAGCATTTACGGTATAAACCGATGGGGCGTAGGTGAAATCAAATTGAGTCCAACCTTCAATATGTGCTTGTTGCCACAAGTCTCAAGTCTTGGATGAATAATTTTTGAACCGCTTTTGCAAAACAACTGACATTCGATTATCATCGTAAAAACAAACTGGGTTAAAACAATAGATGCCTGACCGCGGTCTACTAGTAGTACTAATACCCCTAAAAATGTATTGTGATAATTATCTGTGACGTTAATTTGCATGTCAGACATTCTTCTGTGTAAACGTTTCAAAATGTATTGACGAATTTCATCGAAGGTGCTAAAGGTTTCTAATTCTTCATAGGTTGGGGATATGAGCTTTATTTAACAAACCTTGACTTTTTAGTCATGCTATATAACTCTTTCTTCTTTTTATAAAAACAAAAGCGCACCGTCTAAGTTTCTTAAACGGTGCTTTTTGCTAGTTTCTATTGTTCTTGACGTTTACGCCAAGTAATGAGGGCAAGGCCTAAAGTGGTTAAACCAAGAGAAAGTGGTAAGAGGTTATTAAACTCACCTGTTTGTAAAGTTCTTTTTGGTTTGAAACTTCTGTTTTGGCTACCCGTGGGGTAACATACGGGTGGTTTTTTTTTTTTCTTCTTTCACTTTTTCGGTGCTTGGTTTTGTTTGCTTGTCGGCATCATCTTTTTTTACTTTTTCGTAAACATGGGTGATACCGGCTTGGTGATGAATACTTTCTTTGTATACATACCCTTTGATTTCTAATTCGGCGTGCTTTTAATTCACCAATCATTTCTTCATGGATTGGTTGGTTGTTTTCATCGACGAATTGTGTTACTAGACGTTGCTCTTTTATCATTCACCAAAGCTTGGTTAGCATTTTGGCTAATCACTTTTTTTCGTAAATGTGTTTAACACCCGATGGGGTTTCTTCAGTTTTGAGGTAGAAGTAGCCCCTGATTTCTTCATGTGCTTTTGGTTTTTCGCCCTGTAATTGTCGCTTTAATGCTAGAGCCGTCTTGGGTGATGAACCTAGTGGTTTTGAGTTCTGGTTTTTCTGTTACGTCACCGAACATTTGACTTTGGTCTTTTTCGGTAGATAACTTTGTAACCACTCAAGGTGCGTTGAACTTTTATGAATTTGTAGCCGAAGAAACTGCGAATATTCAAGCTAGTGCGAATACTTGGTTCTGCAAGTTGCTCACCGTTTTCTCAAGCACATATTCATAACTAATGGCATTAATGAGACTAACTTTTTGGTGGGTTGTTAGGCACTTTATAAATGTGTGGTTTGTAAATATGTTTTTGACCCGTAGCGGTTTCTTCCGTGTGGCTGTACCAATAACCTTTGATGGTGTGTGCCCCTTGAGGTTTTCGCCTACATAGGCTTCTTCAATGGTCTTGACCTGATCTGGTTACGAACTCAGTGGTTTTAACCTCTGGGGTTTCTACCTTCAAGTCTTCATTTGGAATTTGGAAAGTGACCTTTTTGTAAACGCGACGTACACCGTCAGTGACTCGTTTGAGTTTCGACGTACTCGTAGTCTAAGATTGATTTAGGGTCTTTGACTTGGAGTGTCTAATTCAGATTCAGCTAATTGGGTTCCGTCCTGAGTTGTAAATTGCTACTTTTTAACTCAGGGAGGAGTGTGAACCGGGTGTCTTCATTGGTTTTTCTCTACAATTTCGTAAACCAACTTTGACACTCAATAGGTTGAGGAATATCTTCACCTTCTTGAGGCCATTCGTTGGCTTCCAACGGGGGCGCTGATAGGGGCTGAGTCTGCAGGAGATGCCAACATAACGGTAGGTATTACCGTGGGCGTCGGTGATGTACTCAGGGGTTTCAACCGTGTAGTTTTTCGTGGAAACTCAGGCAAGTCCGTAAGGGCTTTGATTTTTAGTCAATACTTGGTCGGTACCTTTTAGTAAGGTGGTAACCCTGAACAGGGCGTTGGTTAATTTGCGGTAGTAAACGAAGTGGTAGTGGTTTTCGCCGTCGTATGAACTTGTTGTTTCAGCCATACTGTTTGGGTTTGCTTCTGGGTATGTTTTGTAAAAATTATCTGGGTATAACTTAAATGTCGTTTTAACTTTTGTTGTCCTGTCTTCGTTTAAGTAATATTGCTTGTTGTTTTCGGGAGCGTTTTTACGATATTCTTCTGTTAACTTAGAACTTAAGTGACCCATGAAAAATTGCGCGGTGACCTGATACCAAACGATAGAGTATGACCGTCTTGTTTGAATTCATAAGGAACGGTCATTTCAAATTTTTTGCTCTGCATTTGGATTCATTTAGTGTATCCGTCTTCGTTGCTAAAAGAATATTTCATACTTTCAACTGTTGGTCTTGTATTGATGATGAAACTATACGAATGTCTCGTTTAGTGTGGCTTCGTCTTTTTGTTTTTCATATAAAATCGGTGCTTCAGATTCATTTAACGGACGACCAAATTCATCTTGGCTTGAATTTAACTGAGCGCGACCGTCGTAATCAAAGTAATAACCACTCATCCATGGATTTCCTGTGTAATCCCATTAAGTTGACCTTTAGCGTTTGTTTTGATTAATTTGTATGGAACCTTTAATGGTTTGAAGGTATCATCAACTTGTGTAATGTTGTCTCGATTGTAAAAGTCTCGATAACCTTTAGCCCATGCTAAGGACATGGCACTATCTGGTTGATTTGTCAATACATTAATAGGGAAGTCGTGTGTAGATTCTACAAAAGCAAACTCTAAAGCTTCGTAATGTCCTGTTAAATCATATCGGAATGTTAAATCAGGTTTTTTCTTTTGTTAATGTCGTGGTGAGTGTGTAGTGATAGTTATTGCTTTTTCTTTGAATAAAGTTAAGTTTTGCACCGTCAGGATTGTTAAAATTGTCTGCGTGATTAAGGGTGTAAACTTTTTATCTTTTTGTATAAATGTTAATAGGCACTCGGAGTTCAATTTCTTTATCCAACTCGTAACGTTGGTTTATGTTTACTTTGTTATCATGGAAATCATTCAACCTCACCTCTTGGTCATTACCTTCTAAGCGGTATTTCACCGAACCTTGGTTAACAGGTTGTGGCGCTGTGGGAGTTGCTTTGAGGTTGTCTGCAATAGTTGCGGGTGTTTCAACGTTGGTTGTTTTTCTACCTCAATTGGTGTAGCGACTGCTTCGAGTCGCACTTTGGGAGTGGTTGGTGTTTCCTCTTTGGTTCTCAACCGAGCGGGTTGTTCGGTTGCAGTAACCTCTTGTGCGTGTGTGCACACTTGTTTGCAAGAACACCCCAATGGCTACGGATGCAATCCCAATACTTAATTTTCTGGATGCTATATTTGATATTTTTATTAAACATATAGATAGGTTCCGTCCTTTCGAATTTAATGTCTATTACTACTTTAGCATGATTTTTGGTAGTTTGACAATAGTATTTAAGCGGGTTCGCCCCTTTAAATCAAACCCTAGCAAAAAGCCAGGGTGTGCCTCGACTTGGGGGCAACGCCCCATAAAAAACTTGAAATTTTCTTGTTGAAAATGAGTAGCATTTGTAGCAAAAGTGTGTTATAATAGATGTGTATGAAAAACAAAAATAGAGCAGGTGATATTAATTGATTGATGTGAGTGAATTTGGTTCCAAAATTCCACTTTATGTCATTGGTGAAATTCGACGGTCGGTTGTAAACGGGGTTTTATTCGGGGGAGCTATGACGCCAGATAAGAAAGAACGCTTTTTCGTAATGGGTCTATCGACGGCTGATTTATCAAGCTTGGGTATTAACAGTATGGGGGATGTAGCGGATTTACATTCTGACTGACCAAGCGGAGTAAAGTAACAGTGGTGCGCTTTTAATTTGGATAAAGACCACATTGGTTTTTTATTTGATGATTATTTGAAACGTTTGTTCCAAAAACAGTGTGTCGCTTAAACGACTAACGACGATTCCATGGCGTTTATATGAAGTGGTGGACGGTTATTCGGAAACACCGTTTTTAGGAAGGTTGCAACCAACGGCGTGGAAAGTGCCATATGATAAAAATTGGTGAATTATTAAAAGCAGATTAGTAAAGAAGGAGTTCAGGGTAATTTATGAGTTTTGGAATTTATGGAAGACAAAACACAAGAAGCGTTGAAACGCTTAAATGTTGAAAACGCGTTGAATTTTAGATGATGAAGAAGAAATGGATGATTTAGAGCGAGATATGGCACTCATCAAAGATGATGGTCCTACTAAGATGGTTGAAAGCGAAGAAATTATTCCAACTTCGGATTTGTTAGTGGATTTATCGGTCGAACTTGGTTCGGATGGGTAAGTTCGCAGAGCCTTATGTGAGTTTGCTAGATGAATTAACCGAAAAGATTGACGAAGTTAGAGTTGAAGAAAGCCAGTTAAATAATTTGAGTAGAGTTCAATCGCCAACGGGTGATTGCTAAAATTAATGAACGTCGTGAGTCTGCGGTTGAATACGTTAAAAAGCAAATTCAAAACGATGTATTGAATTTATCTAAAGAAATGACTTATGACGCTGATAAACCGTTGGAGGCACAACCCTGAGGCTAATCCGCGCTTAAAAGAATTTTTATGACCGTGAGATTTTGAAAGTAATCGAAGATGGTGAACGTAACATTCAGCTTGCTAAAGATGAAAAAGCGTGTTGAGTTAAAACTGAAGAATTAGAAGCCGGTTTTTAAAGATTGGTTAGAATTGGTTAACAATGACCCGAAAAAGGTTTATCTATCTTACTTTACAGGCCCTCAAGTGGGAAGCTCCGTTGGAGCGACTGGAAAGCCGAAATGCGACAGGAAATTGCACAAAATGTAGAGCAAGGTAAACAAGCCCTATTTAGATTATCAATTTAACTTGGTTAATGTGCAAGCTAAAAAGATGGTTCACGTTTATCCGAAAGTTTAGATTTAAACTTAAAAATCATCTAAAGATTCGGTGTCTGAATTATTAACCATGCTTAAAAACCTTAACGACTTTAAGAACCCTCGAAAGCTTTAGCGGCTGATGGTAGCATGACCTTTGACGTGAGCGACTGGTGTTATCGGTAAGAAGATTCAAGAAGAACATATTACATCAGTCCCAGACGCGATGTTAAACAGTGTGATTGAAGTAGCACCAGTGGATGATGGGTTTGCAACCTTAAATAGTTATGGTTTCTTTGAGAGTCCGGATATTCCAGAAGATTTCGCTTCAGATGGGAGATATTTATGGTATCGCTTCGTGGTCGGATGAAAGCAAGGGTGATGCTGATGGCTCTAAATAAACGTGTTTAGCCCAGTTAACACCCATTGCTTTTGATGAATTACAGATGATTGCCGACAGCGAGCATTTGAGTGTGAGTGGTTTGGTTCGCAAGGTTTTGTTGGATTATATGTCAGCTTATAAAGAACCTTTTTGACCAGTAAAGAAAAGAAAAACAAAAGGGGCGCCAAATGGCTCAAAATAGTAGAACATTAGCAGAACAAAAAGAAAGCGGAGCGTTTAGCTTATAAAGCGCGTGTTCGAGCAGAACAAGAAGCAAAACAAAATGAGCGTCGCGCTAAACGAAGCAATCGTAAGAAAGACCGTGAGTTACAAAAAGAACGAGAGAGACTTCAAGATTCGGTGCTTTCTAAGTTCGTTCCAATGGGGAATGTGATTGTTAAATCTGAATACATTCCGGACCGGGGGTAACTATCAAAACGGTTGTGACCATGATTTTTTTGACTAGCCGGGTGGCGGGACTTACCACCAGTCTGGGGTGCGAGTCATGTTATTCCGTCAGTCAGTGACCCAGAGGTTAGTGTTAAATTAATTCCACATTTCCAAACGCGTTCGGCAGAATGGGTGGCCCAACGTTCGGATGTTGGTTATAAGATGCAAGAAAAGTGACCAATGATGCGGTGGAAAATAAAGATGGTTTGAACGCCCATAAAGCCAATACTCGTTCGAGAGCCTTTGGAAGAAATGGTGGAAGAATTAGCACACCAAGCCTCTTACTTAGACGCCAGTTATAAATATTTAATCATTGCGCCTACCAAGGCTCAATTGGACCGTGCCATTATTGATTTAAACGAACACTTTAGTTCTTTATTGGGAAGTAGTAAAGTGGTACGTTACTTAGGGCAACAAAAGGAAGATTATCGTAATCTTTTAGCCCCGGCCATTGACCAAATCGAAAAGGGTGCGTAACGGGTTTACTCTATTCAAGCTGACGGTACTTATCCGTTCTTGGGTCGCCCGATGCAAGACGAACATGGTTTTATGTCTGGTAATTCCTTAGATATTGACCGTGGGCACGTCTTGTGGGATGCATCTAAATTAGGTCATTTAAACATTGTGATTGCCAGTGGTAAAGCAACTTATATGGGCGGTGCGCCAGAAACAACTGAAAGTGCTAATTATAGTGCCAGCATGGCATGGACCAAGTTTATTGCTACGATGAATTTGATTGCAGATTCTAAGCGTCAGTGTATTTGATATTGTTTTAACACCGTCTGTTGCTAACTGTGGACTTACGATGATGTTATGCGTCAATTTGATTTGTCTTTATGTGTCGAATTATTTCGATATGTTAGAAGGTGGGTTAAACTTACTTCAAACTTTTTGGTGAACGGAAAGACCAGTTCAATCTTTATAGTGCTTTGTTAGATAAAAATTGAACAGATTTTCTTAGTATGTAACCCTAATTTAGATGATTTCGCTCAGTGCTGAAATTAAAAACGTGCTTCAAGATTTCTTTGTAAGTAACAACGTATGGCAAAAACGATGCGGAGCGATTTGAAAAGCAAGTTGAAATTAGTTGGTTTGTTAGATTTCTCGGCTTATCCAACGATTAACCGTTTGGCGAGTTATTTACACGCTTTGATGGACCAAGCCTACAAAGGTAGTCATGAGCGTGGGGCTAACCAACGTATGGGCAGATTTATCAACAATTGCTCAATAGTATTTTTAGTTTTAGCTAAAAACACATCAAAAGATTTTCAACGTAAAAACGACGATTACACCAGACGTTTTTATTTAGTTCTCAAAAACGCTATAATGTCTTTGACCTTGGGGCTTAGCGGATAATGATAAGGTGCGTCAATTGGTGCAATTTATTAACGTATTTGGTTTTATCGCGCCACAATTAAGAAGTGGGGATGTTGTTCAAATCTGTGGGGCTGAAAACTTAAGTCAAGGTGTGTTAAAATATTTAATCGGATTCCTCAACAATTGGAAAACGCGTGACATTCGGTTGGTATTAGCTTACGGTGATTCTAAGCAAGCCGTAGAAAGTGGTATATGTCACACTACACAGATGGTTTGTTACTATTGGGTGCAATGAGTTCAGGGGACTTAAATAAAATCTCTGGGACATTATCTCAACCATTTCCGTCAGTTGTGTTTGACAACTTAATCAGCCGTTCTGGTGAAGAAGCCCAAAATAAAATGATTGATTGTACTTACTATTTAATGAACAAAGAAGGCGAGCCTTATTCCAATGGGATAAAGTTCTCAGGTAACCAAAAACTAGGTAAGTTCTATTTTAGAGCTTACCTTTTTCTTAAGGATGTTATACAATATGAAATAGGATAAATTTGTTACGAAAGGTAGAGGACGTTTTAAGTGGTACGGTATTATGTTGATGAGGTGACAACGCCTAAGTGGAGCATTACACGGATTGCAAAAAGAAGTGGTGATTCCGGATTGTGTCACGTTAGGTAAAGACCCTAAGGGTTTTTACGTGAATTGGAAAGATGAATTGGGTTATTTCCAAGATATTTTAGACGCACATCGTTTGTTGTTTTTTTAGATTACAGCGATGATGGTCGAGCTTTTTTACATTATGTTAATGACCAGTTCGGTAAGAAAGATTATTTTGGTTTATTAGAAGATTTCAAACAAAAATGTCGATAAAGTACTGTTACCTGTTTAATCGCCTTTAGGGCCTCAAAAGTTTTTGGGGTGATTGAATTTGGGGTAAAACTAACAGTTTGCATAAATGTAGAAAATTTACGAAACCTTTCTTTATTTTCTATATTTAGTAACAATGACAATTAGAAAGCCCCTGCAAATCCTGCAAGGGGTGTGTATCATTACAAAAGTTAAAACCGAGGAAATACCTTAAAGCCTGTTTGCCACAACGTAGGGTGAAAATCCAAGCGTGAGGGTAGCGAAAGCAGAAAGAAGAAACAGGATATTGATACAACCTATTAACTAACACAAGAGTGAGCGGTTGTAAAGCTGAAACAAAACCTAATTAGTGTCTAGTAAATAAAATAGTGACTGCTAGAAAACGTTAGTGCTAAGTCAATATAAACAAGGGTAAGTTTCGGTAGGAATGTCCTAAGTCTCAGAAAAGAGATATGGATAACCTCTAACGACTATCTCCTGACGGGAGAGTAAAGCCGCAAGCTAATGGCGGAAGAAAAATATTTGGTCTGACCACTCATGAAAAGTTGTGTTGGAGCGGTTCGGATTGACATATAGTCTGCGCACGTTCTGTAATAGAAGTGTCTAGGAATTAACCCTAGCCGTTAGGGTTGCGCCCTAATGGAAACTGTCAAAAGTACGAAAAGCACATTGAAAATTGAATAACGCGATAAAAAAATTGTTGCATTAAATTTCACAATATGATATAATAGTTTCATCAAATGAATAAGGAGAAAAAAACTATGGCAGGAAGACCAAAAATCAAAACGCGGTGTAAAAGTACATACCGCTTTTTAAAAATCTATCCAGATGATAAAGCAAGAGCACAAGCTATGGCTGAGAAACTTGATATGAGTTTGTCGTCTTATATTAACAAAGCGGTATTAGAAAAGGTAGTGCGTGATGAGAAGTCAGAAAATTAGACTAAAAGCCAACAAAAAGAACAAGAGAGTCTCATGTGGTGGTTTAGTAAGGTTTCACGCAATTTCTGGAATCTTTTAGTGGATGTTGACAAACGTAACAATAAGGGCGAATTTTGATGAGATTTTTGAAGAAAAATGGGAACAAAACTTATCACTCAAACTTCTATGATAGAGAAATTTATCATCTCAATCAATCAGATTATCGCAATCTTGCAAACGTTGTTGTCGCTAAGAACTATGAAGAAGATGAGGAAAATTGGTCTTGGTATTACCAACCCTATCAATCTTTTATCTATGCTTTTTATTGCTAGAGAATTAGTAAAAATTCGTAGACAAAAATAAAGGGAAGCTCAATTTCAGAAGTGTGGAGAAAAGTCCAACCTAGTTTCAATATACGTTGTGATATATCTTCCGACAAAAAAAGCGTTCGAGTCGTATTTATCGGAAAGATAATGGTAAACTTCAAATACCAACAATTGGAGACATAAAGTTTGGTTCTGTCAGATTAGATTTTTGACTTATCTTGCAAGAAGCAAGTAGCTAATATCTCCTTTGATGGAAAAATATTGGTACTTATCCTATACGGAAGATGTTGAATTTCAAGTATCTAACTTACCAGATTATGTAGATGGTGTAGGAATTGATTTGGGTATCAAGACACTTGCCACTATTTCTGATGGTATGACTGTTCCCAAATATCAAAACTTTTTAGAAGAGTTCGTATCTTAGAGAAGCGATTAAAACGACTCCAACGTAAGGTATCTCGTAAGTATCTTATAAACAAAATGCAACAAACATAATAAAACAAAGAATATCGTTAAGTTAGAAAGACAAATTAAGTTGATACATCGTTCGATAAAAATATTCGTATTAATCATATTCGACGATTTGTCTCCAAACTGGTCAAGAAGCAACCGCAATATATTGCTATTGAGGATTTGAATGTAAGAGGAATGATGAAGAATAAGTATCTCGCAAAAAGACATTGCTAATTGTTCCTTTTTACACTATTAAAGAACATCTTATTAGAAAGGCAAAAGAACGACATATAGCTATTAGGTTAGTAGATAGATTCTATCCGTCTAGTAAGACTTGCTCCACTTGCGGTCATTATAAAAAGGATTTAAAACTCAGTCAAAGAGTTTACCATTGTGATAATTGTCAAGAAAAAAATCGATAGAGATTTCAACGCCTCTTTAAATATTGCGAAAACTAATAGATATTTATCAGTTTGATGATGAATTTGTTTTTATTACCTTTGAAAACTAAAGGAAAGTAGTTTTTAGTGGTAGGTCAGCCGTGAAGCCGAACCACTATAATCTATACGCCCTGAAAAAGTATGAGTATATCAAACAAAGAGTAGCGTAAGCAAAATTTGGCTCAATATGGGAATGTCAATCGTGTTATTCTTTTTCTGATTTTTCGCACTTTTGACTTACGGTTTTTAATCTTTTGTTTGAAATGACAAAATTATTTGTAACGTTATTTCTTGTGTTGATAAGTGAAGTATGTTATACTTTTCTTGTCAAATGATAAGTCGATGAGTTTCTTAATTTTTCCTAATTTGGTTAAGTTGCTCATATCATTTGGCCAGTCACACTCCTTTTCTTTTTCGGTTGTTGCGACAGCATAAGTTGTAAAAGTCCTAAGTATTCTTCAGTACTTAGGGCTTTTTATGTTTTTTTACTCTGATTTTTTTGAAACGGTATGTTATACTATTATTGTATTAAATTATGAAAGGGTGGTTTTTAATTGGCTACTGAACCAGAAAAACTTATTTGAAGATGTTGAAGGAATTGCCTCAGTGGGTGATGTCTTCCAAACACCTTTTGATGAGCCAAGTGAAAACTCAAACCTTCCATTCGAAGATGTCCCTGTTAGTTCCGAAAGTAATTTACCGTTTGATTTAGATGGTGAAGACTTGGGTTCCGAAGATTCTCGTTTTGAAGCGACTGAGTTTGATGAATTGGCTGTAAATAGTCGTGGTGAATTTACTGAAGTTTTTGAAGAATTTGATGAAGAATTTTCGTCTGTTCCAGAATTACCAAGTAATGTGTCGCTTGTTCAAATCTTAGATTTTAACCGACGATTAACTAACCGTCCGGGGTCTCTTAACGAAAGATGATTTAGACCCTAACTATAATCCAATTGCGGTGTTAAACTTGCATTTAACTAAGTCACAAATTCGTAAATTGGATGCACAACATAAGTCTGACGCACCGGTTATTTCTAAATCCTCTTTAGCTTTAGCTAAAAATATGCATCGTTATATTGAAGACCGTGGTTGGACCATTGACCGTTATGAATTAACTAAAAACGGTTCAGAATTATCCGCGATTGTTCGCTCTGGTACTAACCGTGTGAGCGTTACTTTATTATCACCAGACTATCAAGCTATTGGTCGTGTTCGTGTTGGGGATTCAACCCTTTATATGAAAACGTAACATTATTAGTGAAGAAGCCAATGCGGTAGGTATGGAAGATTTGGTTGAAGAAAAGCGTAACGACTTTTGCACGTATTCAATCTTTTATTAGATTATAGCTTGGGTAATAGCAACGCAAAAAGCGACGGTCAGCTTTGTATAACAACGATACTGAAGGGTATCTTATTCGGAAAGAAAGTGAAAACCACTGTTTCCGCAAACAACAAACCGATGTGTTGTATATGCGTCGAAACAATCATGTTCAATTTGAAGATACTGAATTCTTAAAGGCGACCACTTTTAAAGGAATTGGTAGCCCAAGCTTACGCTAAGGCAATTGACCGTGATGAAACCTTAGCAACTAAGTTACCGTCTGATTTATCTGTTTTTAGAAAAAGAAGATGGAACTTTGGACTTAAGTTTGATTGATTTTTTTCTGTTTTGAATAATTATGTTGGGGTTCATGATTTAAACCGGGCACTTGAAGATGAAATTGTGTCGTAGTAGAAGCAGGTGAAACCCTTGCTGATGTTCGTAAAGAATTATTGACGGAACGTCAAAGTTTAGCTTTGGAATTACCAAATGGTTTAGAAGCTACTGTGACTTTAGAAGATGGTGAAATCTCACCAGAGGATTTATCCGATGAGTTAGAAGCTGAAGACGTTGACCGCGACCACGAAGTAGATGGTGGGGACGATAACTTTGGTGACATTGTAGTAGGTCCACGCTCAAGTGTTGCTGACCGTTTAGCAGGTTTAACTGACTCCAAAGGGGAACCTTTAGCGGGTTGGATGCCTGTTGAGAAACAAAGTGAAAAAGGCTATCAATTCGTTTTTAGAAGAAGCCCGTAAGGCAGCTGAAAATGCCGGGGTGACGAATTTTGAAGGTCGTTTTTGATAATGATGGGGTTCTGCACTGAAAGGGGACTTTGATGTTACCTCAAGCGATGGTCAACGCCGTGAGCAACGTAAGTTGAATTTCAAACTCGGTCAGTTCTTCTTCCCTGCGGAAAAAGATTACATTGATGAAGATGGTGTTCCAGTAAAAGAGGGTGTCATTCGCTATCAAAAAGCGAGTGGTTTGAAGAATTATATCGTAGACCACTATGATTTAAACTTTAAAACGCCTAACAACTACACCATTCGTAAACAAAAGGGCGCGGCACAAGGTGAGTTAAACGACTATCAATCTACCTTGATGAGTCGATTGATTTTTAACAGGTTTGAACCAACGGATTGCACGCGATGTGTCATCAAGTATTAAAGGTCAAGTTTTTGTTTAGTTCTAACAAATCTTGGGATGATACCTTTGCTTCAACTAGTATTAACAAGGTTTTATAAAGAATGTACCCGTATTGCTGAACACGCCATGATGCGTCCGGGTGTGGTAGAACAAGCCTTATCAAAGGTTACGATTGATAAACAGTGGGCATCTCGTCCGAATGATTTAAAACCTTTAGAAAAAAATACTCCAACCATGATTGACCCTGTAACGTTTGAACCAAAAAGCATGGTCTGATTCAGAACAAGGTCAAAAATGTTCGTTATTTATTAAAAAGGCTTAGAAGGTTTCTTCGATGCTGAGGCATCAACCGATGGGACCAAGTTAGGACACGTTTTATACTTTACTAAAGAGTTCCGTGAGTTCTTGTTAGAGTATGATAAGCAAACCAATGGCGCCTTTGTTCGTACTGGGACCTTAGGGTCTACAACGGTGGATAAAGACGGTAATAAATCATTGTTAACGTCTTTGTTCTTAGAAGTAAGCGATGAGAAAAAGCGTGAAATGATTGAAAAGAACCCTGATTTAGGTTTGACCATGGGTTCGCCTAATAAAGAGTTCCGTCAGTTGTACGAAGCGCCACTCGCAAGTTTATTGCGTGATAACTCGGTCAATACGATGCACCGGACCGTAAATTGATGGTTCAAAAGATGCTTCAAGTGGCTTATGACGTGATTGGTGGTCAGTTCGATACTCAACAACGTGAAAAAGTTAAAGTGTTACTTATCAATTCAGGTGGGGTAACCTTCGAAGATGGTCAAGGTTTGAACGAGCGTTTCGCTGAAACGAATAGCCTTGATATGGGGATAAGTTAGCCGATGTTCACGGTAACAAAGGGTAGCTTCTTATATCAGTGGGGTAGATGAAAATCACCCGGTTATAACAAAGATATTGAAGATGTCTTCAAATGGTATCCACATATTGATATGGTGCAATCACCTTATTCAATCCCTCTCGTGGTAACGTAGGCTTGATTAAAGAGTTGCAATCGGGGAATATGGAAGTGTTGTATTACCCAGAAGATGACCCTCGTGCTTATTATCTTGATGAAAATGGTGAACGCCAACGTCAAATTTTAGGTATCGCAGGTGAAATTAGCTTAATTGTAACTAACATGAAAGCTAAGGATAAAAACCAAGCTTTTATAAGGTTGAGGATAAGGGTAAATCACGTCGCTTGTCTTACCAACAAAAATTTGTGTTGAAGCGGCGGATGCTAAAGGGTTGTTAAATGAATTCTTCCTAATAACGACCGGGTTCAATGCAGTTTGCGCATTACTTAAATGCTCAAAATATTGTCTTTGATGAAAAAGGTGTCTTGCAATATGGGCATATTGGAATGGGATTGAACGCTAAAGGACAAGAAGTACCAAAATCGGGTGAATGTTTAGTTCTTTCTGCTTCAGATATGATTGTGAAAGTGACTCCTTGCGAGATGTGGTCTTGCCTACAAATGGTTTCTACCTCGATTTACCAATTCGATTGCCAATTTTTTGATTCCAATATGACAACTTCTTATGTGGGATTTTACCTGAGAAGTTACGTTCAGATTCAGTTAACATTGACGGTCGTATGGAACAACATTTATACACTAAAGTTATTCAACAATTGACCTACCGTGTATCTCAATTAGAAGATGCTCAATTAATGGTGATGGCTGATGTATTAAGTGGACTTCATGGTGAACAAGCCAAAGCTGATTTAATCAAATTAGCTTCTGAACACGGGTTAGATGAAGACCAATTAACGGTTGAAAACTTACCACTGTTGGTTCAACAACGTGATGCAGGATTGCGTGAGTTACAACGTGACTTTAACTGGCAAGACTTAGCGGGCGATAACGTTGATAAATTGCGTTTATTAGACTCTCAAGTTCGCTCAGGTGAAAAATTATCAATTCGCTATTCAACGTGATAAGTTGGGTGTGGATGACCGTAGTATTAAACACTCCTTCATGCGTCGCCATATGGTGAGTCGAAATTCCAGATTCAGCTTCAGCGGTCTTAACTTCTGATGCAACACTTGCAATTAATGAGTTAGGTATCGGTCCTGCTGTTGCTTATGAAATTGGTTTGATTGAACCAAACGAAAGCATTAAACCTGCTTTAGACAGTGCAGTTGCGGCAAAAGATGTAGCGTCTGTTCATAAGTTATTGCGGACGGGTGAATGGCATTATAAAGAGGGTGTTGACCCTGACGTAACTCGCATTATGGCTTGGCGTGACCCTGTGCTTCATCGTTCATCATGTAATGGTTATAAATTCCGTGTGGATAATCGTTTAGTTGGGTTGTCTATGAACCCAGTGCGACGGAAGGTCCTGCGGCCGACTTTCGACGGTGACCAAATGGGTATTTGTTATCCTAAGACAAAAGCATCTCAAAAAGATTTGCGTACCAAATTGTCTGTTGAACGTAGCTTGCGGATGTTCCGTGGTTATTCATTGCTTAAGTTTGGTATGGATAACGTTGACTTCTTCGCTCAGTCTGATTACTGTAAGGCAGAAATTGCTAAAGGTAATACAAACGTTAAGAAATTACTCAAGGCGTTTCGATAAGATTGAAATCTCATCTAAGGCTTTAGAAGCACAAACTGGTTAAATTAGCTGAAAAACATGGTTATGATTTAGCTGAATATGCACAATTGCGTCGTGATTATTCTAAAATGGCAAACCAATATGGGGTAACGAGGTCCTGAGTTTTTAGATTACAAAACGCAGATGTCAGACCGTGCATTTTCATCATTAAGCGTGGTTTCTTAGATGCTGAAAGAAGCTATCGAGTAGCAGGGATAATTACTTCTGCGAAAGAGCGACCATGTTCTCAAATACCTATTTGTTAAACAAAGATTGCAAGCTCCACGCTCGTTACTTAGATTGGCGTGACCGTGATAGTGTTGAGAAACTCTTAAAGAGATGGTTGAAAGCGGGGCTAAGGGTAACAAAGCCGGTATTGAACGTGCTTTAAAATTCTATGACCGTGGTGTTGATTATGAAGACCGCGATATGGTACGTAAAAAGCGACTGCGGCGAAAGTTGATTTCACTGGTCGTGCTGGTGCAGGTGCCTTGCGTGTCTGTGCCATTGCAGGTAACAAAAAAACTACACGGATGAAGAAACCGTTCCGTGTTCGTGATGAAAAGGTCAAGTTCAAAGTGTGCCAATTTTTCCGAGATTACTCAGGTTTTAGACCTTGCTGGAAATTGCGGAACAACCTACGCAAGACAGTCTTGCAAAATTAAGCACGACCCTGAAAAAGCACCTGATGTCAACCGATTCTTGGTTAACTATCGTCAGTTATATGGGTCCTAGAGAAACCGATGGTCCTAATGGCTATGTTAATGTTCGATTCAACATTTCGTCTATGGAAGCTAATGAAATGAAATTTGTGGATTTGGTCCCCAGATGAACATTTATTAGGTAAAGCGGGTCGTGAACGTTGGTTGCGCGAAGCCCAAAAAGATAGATGACTTTTTCAAAAACAGGTTGCTAAATTATCAAATCATAATGGTGATTTCGTGTTAGATATTAACAATGGGGTCTTACGCTTTGTAATAGAAAAGTGGTTTAGACCGTGTTGAAATCGACCCTCACTGTGCTACCACTTGGGCTTTAAGGGTTCTTATGAAGATTTGGGCTTATCGATTTCTGATATGAAATTGATTTCATGCAAAAATATGTGCCGTGATGAAACAACTGGTTTCTTACAACGTTATAACGAATTGTTAATGCACAGCGGTAACTGTATGGATATTATGGTCCAAGGCGGTATGGACGGTGTTGAAAAAAAGTGGTTCGTGCCAACGAAATGGTTAAATCTGATTTAACTGGTGGCGATGATAAAGTGTTCCATATTGATGAAGGTCGTTATAACGCTCACTCTAAAGCTAACTTTGGTAAGGTTTGTGAAGAATTATCAACTCAATTCTCTCGTGCAAATGATGAATATGGTCAAATGGTAATGGAACGTCAAGCTTTATTAGATGCAATCGAATTAGAACGTTTGGAAAAAGAACGTGAAGAATATGAAACTTAGCTACGAAGCCTTCGCGTCAGATATCGAGTCACTTGGTTTTTGAGAGCAAGGCTTTAGAAACTCAAGAAAATTACAAGCTGACATTCGCTTAGTATCTGTTAATCGATGAGATGAATGGTGATTCATTTGCGGTCCCGATGTAATTGACACTCAGAAATTCGCTCCCCGGTGGCGATGGTCCCCAAATGGATGAAGAAAATGCCTTAAGAGGTAAGTATAGTCAAATGGGTGCTACTAAAGACGAAGCTGATAGAGTTTTAGAAACTAGAGAACCACTTCCTCGTGGGATTGAGCGTGCTTGGTGTTCAAGCGTTGCTTAATGAGAAGAATGGCGAAAAAGAGTTTGTCCCTTTTGATTTGTAATTTTAGCTTTAAAGAAACCCACCTCAATTGAGGTGGGTTTTTCCTTCCCACTTTCAAGTCGAACTTTTTCGGTTATGTTGAAGAATGTACAACATTTTTCAATGGCATTAGGTTCTTCTTCTTTTTAAAATGAATACTTCATCGTAATTATCAAACCGTTCGTGGTCAAGTTCGGACGGGTGATTGAGACTTTCTTCACTTGGTGCAAACCCGTCACGTTTCTTAATTCGTTCAATTCGAACGGATTCAGGGCACATCTAAGTTGATAATAGCAACGTAGGTATTTTTCCTTATCGCAGTATAAATCACGGAATTTGGCGAATTCTTCTAATTCATTTGCAAAACGGGCGTCGGTGACGTAGTAATTACCTTCGGTAGGGATTTTCAATGCTTTAATCCAATAATCAGGGTCTTTAGCCCGACGTACTTCCTACCCCACCATTGTAAAATTTTTACGTTGTAGGGTATGGCGTGTGTTGAAGTTGTCAAAATCTTCGGGTGAGTTGCTCGAAGTATTGAATGAGGTTTGAAATTCTTCTTCTGTTACACCACTCATGTTTTCTAAGGTTAGCTCTTTGTTTCTAAACTTAGTTAAAAGAGTCAGTGAGTTCATCTTTGAGGGCTGGCGAGGATAATTTTTGAGCATCAGGCACCATTGGTTTTAATAGCCTCGCCAAAAGGTATCTTGCCCACACCCATTCCACCGCGAATAACGAAAATGTTTTAATTTGGGTTCTTTCATGTAATTAGTGCTCCTTTTTACAAATAAGTATCGAATTCGTCAGCTTTTTGGTTTTCGTAGTATTTCAAATCAACTTTTGTAATGTCTTCTAAGAATGGACCAAAGTCGCGGAGCTTTCACTTTCTCCGTAATATTTGGTAACGAGAACCTGAGATATTACAAGATTTAATTGAACGTGTAGAAAGCAACATAAAGTTAAGTTCAGTGTTTCTTCTTTATGACTAAATGCTATCACTTGGTCTTCTTGTTTATAGGTTTCGGTATAGTCAAAGCAGGCACGAGATACGTGTTGGTATTCTAAACCTTTAGAGCCGTGGATAGTAGCAATTTAACGGCATCTGGGTTGGTGTTGAATACTGATGCGTACTCAAGTTCGCTATCTAACCAGTGGAGTAGGCTAGGACTTTCGTTGATGGTTTGAACAAGGTAGTTGTGATCATCTCGGTCTTTGTATGGGTTTGGCATACCTTGGTCCTTGCGGGCTTCAATTCGTTCAGCCAAAATATTTTTGGTAAAAATTATTGTAGCAATAATGCACGAAATAACTGTTTCTTAATTTTTGGACGATGAGCTAACACGATAATATTTCTCATCATGTTTAAAAGAGAGCTTGGTTTTCGGCGAATTCTTCTTCTTTTAACAAGGCTTGAATAAGCGTCGATATTTTTAGGTCTATCACAAACTTGGTCGATGATTTTATCTACGACGCCGACACTTAAACCAAATAGTTTAAGTACTTGCCGTGTGTTGATACTATTCTTAGGGTTGATGATAAATTGAATGATACGCTTAAAAGTCTTTTACTACGTCTGATTGATAAAAACTCACCTTCGCCCAAAATAATATGGTCAATTCCTGCGGCGGCAAGTTCCATTTGGATGCTTCGCAACACACTCCAATAGCGGGCTAAAATAGCAACACTTTCGTGTGGGTTTTGCTCTTAATTTGCACAATTTTTGGACGATGGCTTTGTTTTTCTTCAAAGTCATTTTGATACCAATCAATGGAAATCGTGCCAGCACCTTGTGTTGGGATAAGTTGGTTGACCCCACAATGTCTTGGTTGTTATCAAAAATAAGTTGTGTTGCTTCTAAGATGTTTTTTAGCGCAACGGTAGTTTTTGGTTAATTTGATAACGTTTGGCATTAGGGAAGTACATCTCAAAATGCTTGATAAATCTTGAGTCTGAACCACGCCAAGCATAAATATTTTAGTGGTATCCCCAATCCCCATAAGCGATTGGTTGGTTAGTTTTTGAATGATTAAGAATTGCAAGTAGTTAATATCTTGGTATTCATCGACCAATAGGTGATGGAATTTGTTTTTGAATAACTTGACGGTAGGTATCGTTTTGTAATTTTTCATAAAAGAGTTTTAAAAATATCATCGTAGCTTTACAACGTTTGATTCTTTTCTTAAATGCTCGATAAGCTAAAATAACGTTTTGAATATTTTGATAAATCTCTTGGTTATTTACAGGGTCTAGGACTAATTTGAAATGAGTTCTGACAATGGCTTTTTCTAAAGCTTTGCTGAAATCAACGAGTTCATTAATCATAATGGTATCAATTTGGGCTAACAAACGCTTTTTGGTAGTATTCCGCCATGGCAACGCGTGTAACTGGTTGATGGTAGGTTTCATTTAAAACCGGTTGATGACGATATCCCAAATCATATCATCATCTTCTGGGTCCACAATGGTTTGGACAGGAGCACCCGTGTTTTTGGGCGTCTTCTTGCAATAAACTTAAAGCCACTGAGTGGAAGGTTCCACTGGTAACGGTGCTGGCCCCTGGGGTTTCAGCTTCTAATCGTGATGCCATTTCTTGAGCGGCGTTGACCGTAAAAAGCAATCATTAAAAATGTTTTCTGGGTCGACACCGTGGTTGATTAAGTTGGTAATGCGGTGGATTAAGCATCGTGTTTTGCCGGCACCGGCAATGGCTTTCTACAACTGAAATTTCAATTGGAGACTCGACTACTTGTTTTTGTAAGTAATCAAGTTCTACTTGATGTCGTAATGGTAATGTTTGACCCATGGGAATTTACTTCTCCCTTTCTATGCTTGATTAATTGGTTGATAATAACGCTCAAAGACTTCTTTTCTAATGGTACAACTTGTATCGTCGGATAATAATCGAATGTATTCACCTTTAATCCTTTGGTCATTTAACTAAAATTAAAAAGAATTCCATGACTTCTATAAGTTGTGGTTGAATTTTTTTAGATAACGGCTTGACGTTTTATCTTGATAATGTTATAATCAGTATATAAACAAATTATAACTGAGGGTATATCTATGTATCGAAAAACACAACATTCAGTCTATAATATAACCCTTCATTTAGTTTTTAGTTGTAAAAATATCGACGCGATGTAATTAATGACGTGATTTCTAATAGAATTCGAGATATTTTTGAATACATTGGATTAGCTCATGATGTTGAATTAATTGAATGGGAGCATAACAAAGACCATATTCACACAATTCTATCAGTTAGCCCTTCAACTAATTTGAATAAGTATGTTAACGCTACTAAATCCGCTAGTTCAAGGTTAATTAAGAAAGAATTCCCAAAAGTAACAAGCAAATTATTTCAAGATATCTTTTGGGCAAAAAGGGTTTTATGTCAATTCAATGGGTTCAATAGAGCCTGTTGCAGTTAATGATTACATTTTACAACACAGGTGATAAGCAATGTTAATGGCTGTAAAAATATCGAATTTATCCCAATAAAGAACAAAGCAATTTAATTAACAAAACCATTGGTTGTGCGCGTCTTGTTTATAATCTCATGCTACATGATTTTTATACTCACAATATCATAAAAACACTCGCAAATATAAAAATGATTATCCATTTTAAAAGAAGTGACTCGTTGGCTTTTGAGCGAATAGTCAACTCGATTTTAAAAACAAGCTTTTCGTAATCATAAACAAATCCGAGTCATTTTTGGAAAACCAAAATTTAAAAAGAAATCTCGTGCTAAATTAAGTTATAAAACCAATAATCAACGTGGCACAGTTCGGATTGAACGTAATAGATTGATTTTACCTAAAGTTCAAATCGGGGGTTAAAATTGTAGTGCATCGTAAAGTTGAAGGGATTATCAAATCTGTTACAATTGAACACACTGCAAGCGGTTATTATACCGCTAGTATTTCATGATGTTCCTGATGAAGTTAAACCCGATACCTTATCTAAAGAAAAGGTTCTTGGAATAGATTTGAGATTAAACATTTAGCCATTACTTCAAATAATGTAAAATATGATAACCCTAAGCATTTTTCATAAAACACAAGCTAAACTTAAACGCCAACAAAAAGATTTTTAAGTAGACGTTTAGAACAAAATATCAAACAACGTGTTTATGATAAGAATGGCAAATGTATTAAAACGATTTACAGAAGCCTTTTGCCCGAATGTCGAAAAACTATCAAAAACAAAAGAAAAAGTAGCTAAACTTCATCAAAAGATTAGAAATCAACGGTTAGATAACTTACATAAAGTTTCAAGCGACATTATCAAAAACCACGATTATGTTGTACTAGAAACATTGAAAAATTAAAAATCTTATGAAAAACCGTAAATTATCTAAATCAATCGCCGATATTGGTTTGGGGTTTGTTTTATCAACATGTTAGAATATAAAAGCAGAACGTTATGGTAAAAGGTGATTAAAGCTAGACCAATGGTTTCCTTCTAGCCAAATTTGTTCACATTGTCAACATAAGGACGGAAGAAAAGCGTTAAACATTCGTGAGTGGACATGTTCTAATTGTCAGACTAAACATGACCGTGATGTTAATGCTGCGATTAATATTAAAAATAAAGGCTTAGAAATGATAGCCCTAAGCTAATATATAAAACCGTGGGGACCACGAGGGTTAGCTAGTTAATAAGTGAAGCTCTGACGATAAGTAAAACTTATCGTGAAACTATACACTCTTCCCAAGAAGCTATGACCTCTAACCTTTGGGTAGGTCGTAGTAGTTCATGGTGAATTTTTTTAATATTGATTTGGTCTTGATTAAAGGTAATGTCTTCGTTCTCTAATTTTTGAACTAGCCATTGGGGAAGGTCAGAGAAAGCTTGCTCTGGTTTATCGCTATCTCCTAAAAATTGTACAGCTTCAAATTGAGAGTTTGTTTGGAAAAATTTCATTGATTAAGTTCATTTTCTTTTTATTGTAGAAAATTGCCACCTCAGAGCTGTTTTGACCTTTATTCGATAGATTAATCATCTTTGTGGTTAAAGCTTCTCTGAGATAGGAATTTTAGGCTTCTCCGGGCTGTTGGTAGGTACCAAACATGGTGGAGTTGTGTAGTGGGATAAAAAAATACCACCTTCGGTTAAGTTTTTCGCGAACGAATTGACCGGCTTCTTGCTCACTTAAATGCGCTTTGTTTTTCTTTGCACGTTCTAACAAAACTCTGTCATTGTTATTGGTTGCTTTTGATAATGGTTTCTTCTAATAATTTTTCGTCATAGTTGGCTTCTAATAGAATGACATTGTAAGGTTTGTCGGTTTTGGGTAAATCCTCAATGTTATCCAAATCCGTTGCGTATAGCAAATGGGTTTTGCAACAAGGGCAACTCAATTCGATAAGCAAGGTTAGTTGTTTCACCATGACTGACAGTATAAACTTGAACATGGCAATTTGCCTCTTGAATAGTATGAGGTAATTCGAGTTATCCCAAATTTTGACGTTTTTATTTAAAAATAGGGTGTCAAAATCATAAGAGGTTTTACCTGTCATTTTTGTCTAACATCTTTTATCAATATCCAGTCATGCAGTTTTTGTGAAAGCCAAATATCAATTCGTGGTTGTAGTTTCAACAACCGACTAAGAGTTGCTAGATTAACATGGTCCCCGTGTTCGTGGGTTAAAAAGATTCGGTCGATTTCTTTTTAAAAAAAGGGCTCGAGTCGGTTATAAGGTAGTCCCAAATCAATCATGGTTTTGATTGGTTGAATAATGACCGCGTTATTTTTGAATTACTACTTAAAATTCGAATGGGGACTTGTGTTTGAATGGGGGTAAAATATTTAGAGAATATCAGCATTTTCTAGTTCCTCTCTGGCTAATCGTTCCATACGTTCTTGATTGAGTTTTTCAATTACTTTATCAATGTTTTTCGAGGTTGTAATAAGCGTCTTGAATTTCTTTGGTAAATTCTTCTTTATGTTCTAAGACGTTCCATATCAAAGTGTCTTGTGTTTTTCAGCTTCTAATAGGTAATGAAAGACGGTACCTTCAGAATAAGCCCTGACGTTTCGCTTAATCGCTTGAACAAAAATCTTGGTGTTTGTAAGTCGGCATGGAGAAAATGCTGACTTTAGAAGTTGAAACTCGATAGCGGCGCCCCAGCCATGTATTGAATAAAGACAATGGTGTAAGGGTTGGTTGGTTGATGGGTGTCTTTTGCTTACCATTGACGTATTGAATGTCGCAGTTATGGAAAATGTTCATGGAATTTCAGGATGAAATCACGCATGGCATGAAACCCGTCGTTGTTTTGATAGAATATTAAAATAGGCGTTGGATTTTTCTTGTTTCCAGTGATGTAAAAATGATATAACCAATTTGCCGTAAGCGGTTATAGTCGATTTGTAAGAAATGTGACTCGTAACTAAGTGCCGTAGGCTTGCTTGGGAAGTAACCTAAATTGTGATATTTTCGTATGGATTTATAATGTTCTAAACTGGTTTTAGCTTCTTGAATATCAAAGTTCTCAAGTAACTTTTTGGTCAACGAATTTCGTTTTATTTTTCCAATTGGAATTTAATTGTCTCTGTATGGATTGGTGGCAACAAATGACTTGTGTCCATATAGATGGTAAATTCATTGATTAATCTATCTAATTTATCAGGGTCTTTAAACAAGTAACGTGCGGGTTCTTTTGTATGTGGGTCTTTTTGTTACTGGATTGTGTCTTTGGTCGTAAAAACGTATTTGTTCTTTTTAGAATTTATTTTTACTTGAATAAAAGCCTGCCATAACAAAGAAAGCGGCCCAGTCTAAATAGGAATTAGGGGCTTGGTGTAGCGGTAATTCCAATAACATGTTGAATATCTGGATGTAGGTTTAATTCTTGTGCTGCTTTTGATTGTTGACTATGTTTACCGTCAACTGGGGTTTTTAATGGCGTGGGCTTCGTCATAAATCAAAATGATAGGGCGACCTTCTTCTTTCCATTTTTTTCAATGGTGTTTTCGAATATTGGTTGGACCGTTTTTGGTTGTGAGTTGTCTATAATTAAACTGTTCAATGGTAATATCAGAGTCCATAGCTTGGTTAAAAAGCCTCAATAGAGCGAACCCAACCGTTTTTCGGTCACTTTTGATTTGGGCATGATGGCGAGTAGGGCGGTTCTAGGGTCGTGTAACCATGCCGTTCTTATGGTAACGTACGTTTTTACCACTACCAGTACCAGTTGTAATCATGCAAAAATTTTAAATATTGCATTTTTTTATAAAGGGCTTCGGATAGTGATACGGTTTCTAATTTTTTTCCTCATATGCACTCATGACACATATTCACCGCCTTTTGTTCTTATAAACTTGCGCCTTGGGCTAAGAAATCTTCGAGTAATTCATCATGTTTTTACCCATTCTTTCGTGGATATTTGAAATTCCTTCTCGAATGATTTGGTGATAGCTAATATCTAACATAGTCCAATAGCCGTTTTTCGATTTGGTTATTTTGTCATATGTGTGATGTTGTGAATTTCTTCTTCAAATTTTTGGGTATCAATCACGATACTAACGCTAGTAGATGTAATGTTGTTTTTCAGCTTCACTTCGGTGTTTATTATCCAAGGCTTTTTTTGGTTAATTGGCATTGTAACTCTTAATGCAAAAGCCGTAGTCAAACATATCTTGCGTAATTTCATCAAGATTGGTTGTTGTTAATTGAATTTTCTTTATTGTTAGCTTCATCATAAAAAAATCAATATCCATACTTTCAACCATAAGATGATTGTCAGTGCGTTTATTATCTAAATATTGATTAAATAATTCTAGTTTCTCTTTTAAAGTTAGTTTTTATGCATACGGCTATTCCTTTTTAGATTATAAATTTTCGGTGATTACATTTCGGAAACCAAAAATCAGAAAAATTGAATGTCTGTTTCTTGATTTTTGTCCCATAACGCGTAAAATAATCTCTCGGTTTTTCTTGGTTGTATAAAAAGTAAGCACCATTTTTCATGTCGTAGCGTTCACTTAATTGTGATAAGCGTTCTGCGGGGATGATATCAGTCCCTTGGTATTGACCGTTGGTGAAAACCGCGCAGGCTAAACGCTTATCGCTACTTTGAATGGCGTTGAGTACGTTTTCAAAGTTTTTAATTTTTGATAAGTTTCAGTGTTTAGTTTCATAGTAATAATGTTCTTTCTTTTAAATTTTATTATGTAAAAATAAGCGAGCGAACCGGTTGGTCCGACTCGCTTTATTTGATTTGTTTTTCAGTTAGGATTAGAATGGTAAATCGTCTGATTGTACCACGGCATCACCTAAGTTTTTGACCCCCAACAACAAATGGGTTAGTGGTATCAAAATGGGTTAGCACCTGTTTGGTAAGCTTGTGTTTGAAGCGGTGCTGTTTCTGTTACCGGTTGTGCTTGCGCTACTTGAGTAACAGCTTGTACGAGGCGCTTGTTGTGGCACCGCTTGAGTAACTGGCGCACTTTGGAACACTTGTTGTACATCTTGTACTGGTTGAGCAGGTGCTTGTTGTATTTGTTGTACAGGTTGAGTTGCTACTTGTTGAACTGATTGTGATACCGTTTGAACAGGTACTTCTTGCACAGGATTATTGGTAATCATGTCTGGCAATGATGTTACGTCAACTGTTACTGTTTCTTGTTTTGGTTTCACAATTGTTTGACGCGGTTTTGATAAATCAATTGAAGAAATAGATGGTGCGAAGAATTGTGAGTCAACTTTTGTATTCTTAGTTACAAGGTTGGTACGAGCGTTAACTGTTCGACCTTCTAAGATAGCGTTCATGATTTCGGATACTTCGACGTTGTTGAAGTTTGTTTTGCTTACTTACTTTTTCAAATAAGTTCTTTTTCTTTCAATACGCCTGCAACGTCTTGATTTAAGTCCAAACCACTTTGTTTGAAGAACTCAATTAAATCTTCTCGACCAAAGTCGTTGTTAACCGATTCTAAGTACAAGCTGTCGCGTACTTGCCAGTCAAGAGCCGGTACTTTGAATGGGCTTGTGCGAATGGTGTATTTTTCCACCCACTACTTTACCATAACCTTGAATAGCAACCGTTGATAATTTCTTGAATAAATCTTCAATTTCAAGGAAGGCGCGACGCATCATTTTAGGGTTCCCGGTTGTATTGTCACGAACGTTTTTTTCAAACTACGTCCACCTAAAATAAGCAATAATTGACCAAAACTAAAGGTTTCGGTTAATGCAGAGAGTTGTGGAATTAACAATTGGTCACCAGCTTCGGTTAAGGATTCGATAATGGTTTCCAATAATTCTTGACGATTCAAGAGCTGTAATTCATTTCGATATTGGTAGTTGGAAGTTTGGTTAACTGCAACTTGTTCCAATAAAATTTGGTAATTCAAATGACGGTAATCACCTTTAGGGTTGCTACTTACGTTTGGACCCGTTAAAGCTGTGATTTGTTCAAGTAAGTTTTTGAGGCATACCGTCTAAGAATTTAACGAAGTTCACACCGTCAACGTAATCATTCGGTGTTGATGATACTAAGCGTTGTGGTAAATCGACTGATGCAACACTTGTAGTTCGAGCTTGACCGAAGTAGTAACGGTCGTTGTACTTGTAAACGTTGGTTACTTCTTGACCAATATGATTCATTACCCAGTTCACAATGTGATTTGGGTCGTTTTGGTATGCTTGTGCTTGAGAAGGGTCTGTAAAGATAATGGTGGGGTCTAAAATTCTTGTAAAAGCTTTTTGAGTTTTTCTCAATGGATTCTAAGTTAACTTCCATTTTGTTTGTGGTCTTGTTTTTACGCTGTGACCAAAGGGTTACTTCACGCTTGGCAGAACCAAACGGTGATGGTTCTTCGAGAATGACTGCGTATTGACCATAATTAATTGTAATATTTTTGAATTTTTATAAGTTGTCATTTAAGTAAATTCCTTTCTCTGTTGAATGAGTAAACGGCATATTTTTGTGTTTACTCGCCTATATTAGTTTTGTTTTCTTATTTTATCCCAGTGCATCACTCTACAACTAACCCACCACCTTTGTTGTTGGATTTTTCAACACTCCATTTGGTTGTAACCAAGTAGTTAACGGCTTGAAGAATTTGGTAGGTTTTGAAATCCGCTCGCTCTTTTAATCCGTTAACGGTTCGTTGACTTGCGTATTTTTCTCTATCTGGTAGGTAACGGTCGGTTAGCTTGATAAGTAATTTAACTAAAGACCCTAACTCTGTTTTGAGGTGAGGGTAGTAGTAAGCTAATCGACCTGCCATTCTTGAGATAGCGGTTATTTCAGCTCGACTTAAATCATTATGACCTAATTCTTGAGCCAAGGCATTTAAATCAACGGGTTGAAACCATTCTTTGGATGGTCGCCCGTTTTTTTGTACTAATGACGTTGTTGTAAATCTTGGCTTCTTGAGCATTTTAATTGCTCAGGGTTTGATAATTCTTTTTCTGGTAACCATTCAATGGAGAAGGTCACGTTTTCTGAACTGGTCAATTGGGTAATGTGGTCCAGTAATTGTTGACTTCTTATCAGTTGTAAATTGAGCAAGTCTTGACTACTAATGTCTTTTGGAATTGTGGGTTGTACTTCCATTTCCGTAAAGGTCATAAAGTGTCTATCAAAAAACACCTCGGTGGCAAAGCTTGGGTCTTTGATGACCGCGCGGGCTTCTAACCATTTGTATTTTTCAGGTATTTGAACCGGTAATATTCCATGATACCCGCCATTTCTTGACCTTTCTAAGTAAAGATAGGGAGGGTGAGGTATGGATTATTAGGGATGCCGGCTCCTTCTGGCTCTACGTCAACAAACAAAAGTTCATTTTTATTGTCAATCCAAATACATGGTCTTAGGGTTTCGTCGAAGTTGTATTTTTCTTGATACTCCTTAACCTTTTGATAGTTAACTAATAAATGATTGTCAAGAGGGCTGTGCCCCAATTTTAATTCGTTGTTTGCTAAACACTCTGGTTTGTAGGGTAACTTTTTAGAACCACTCAAGGTCCATAGTTTAGCTTCTCTTAATGCTTGCGGGATTGGCATTATCACCCGCCCTCCTTTAATAAGTCTTTACTTTTTGGATAACAACATGAATGACGGTGTTAATCGGAATAGTGCTTCCGGCTTTTAGGTTTGGTTTCAATGGCGTAACCTGTTTTTAGCCCCGTCTTTGTGTCCATATTCAAACTCAATGGCTAGGTTGTTTTTCTTAGCCCATTGGGTGATTTCTTCTTTGGAGAAACCAACTAAATTATTGAGTTCAATTAAAAAGTGTTGTTATCACCGTCTTGTTCATTACGGGTAATGGTTTCGTCTGTGTTGGTGTATTCACTATCCAAAAGCGAGTTCCTGACTCTTTTTGTTCTGAGGTCATGCTATCCAACATACTCTGACGCTCACTATGCCACTCAGAAAAGGCCGTATCACGGGCTTTTTGCATCTTCTAAATAACTGAGGGTAATCACCATTTTGATTTTTGGCTTGTGTTAAAAGTGGTCTTATTTGAGTGGTAATACTATCCAATTTAACCAAATTGGTCCAAGTGAAATTTAACTGATTATAACGCTTGTCGTTTTCAGTTAAATCGGTATTTAAGAGCATCAAAAATTGACTCTTAATTGATTACTTGGCGGAGCAATTAAAGTGTCGTTAACATGTTCAATCATACCGTTAATTAAATTACTATCGGCAATCAATAATTCCTGCAATTCATAAATCCGTTTTGCGAACTGATTTTTGATTACCTGTCTTTACCATTATATCATAAATCTGATTAAAATGCTTGGCGTTTAATTGTTGAATGACTTCAGGCGTTACCTCTGGTTTTGAGTATACCTTTATTGTAATCACTAAATAGATTTTGATAATCTTGTTGAATGGCGAAGTAACGAAGCAGTTGTTCGTATTTCTTACGATAAGGTTCTGACCCTTGTTTGATGTTATCAAGGGCTGTTTTCAATTCGTTTAAGGTATTTTCCGATAACTTAGTCGTAATGTCTTGTTTTTCTACGTCAAATAATTGGTTATATTGCCACTCGAAAGTTTTCTTAGCTTGTTTGATTTCATATTCTGTGTCATACAAGGTATCTGGTGCTTGGGTCGCCATTTGGGGTTGGTATTGTTTGTGTTCTTTTCCAACCATTCATGGCACGATAGGGCGTCCCAAACGCGAATACCTATGACAAAGTAAAATTATGGTAAGTACCGCATAGGCGACTTTTTAGATAAAAGCGGTATTGTTTGAACACCGACGGTTGGTTATTGGTTGGTTTCATTAGACTTCCGCTTCTTTCTATTTCGAGTTGTCGCTTACGTTGGTCCAAAGCGATTTTTGAAATCTTCACTTAGTTTTTGATTTTGTCTTGGAAACTTTGTTTTCACTTTCTAAAAGCTGTTTTCCAAGCTTCTGGTTGATAATCTTGTGGAGGTTGCTGTTGGTTTTCTAATTTGGTATCGGAAAATCCAATAGTTTTATCACCTAAGTAATAACCATATAATTCGGTTAAGGTTTGTTGTAAGATGGGTTTTTAATAGCTAATGGACTTGGCGTATCCAGAGGTTTTAACCCGTTTTCATTATCTTCTTGAATAGTGTCGGGTTTTCCATTGGTTGATTATCTTGTGGGTCATATACTTTTTCCAAGACTGCTTTTAAATAAATTAGCCTTTGGCTCTCGCATACTTTCTTCACTAATTGCTGACCTTCCACCATTGGTTCATCAAACCCATGCCAAATGGCAAAAGCTATATCGATTGGTGTAACCCACCGTCCATAAGTCCATAGCTAGTTTCTTACCGTAGTAATCACTGGTTTTCAGGATAATCAACCGTCCCGGTTTTAGCCCCCATAGTTAATGTCTTTCACATAAGCTAATTTAAATGGTCCGTCTTCTTTTTGGAATTTGTGTTAACGTTTGGTTTAACATATAAGCCGTTGAATTTTTCATGGCCTGAATTTCTTTGCTTTTCCAATTGCTTCACACTTCCGTCAGAGAGGTGAGGGATTTGATGTAATGATTTTTCTTTCTTAACCCCTTTATTAGCAATCACGCTATATGCCGATGCCATGTCAGCCGTTGAGGCGTTAATCCCAAAAGGGCTTCGGGAAGTAATGGTTCATGGTCCATAGGTAATCCCACGTTTTGCAACATGGCTTTTGTAATAACTTGGTGTGGTGAGTTCAGTAATCTTAACATTGGGGTGTTAGAGGACTCTTTTAGGGCTTGACTAATGGTTACATCACCTAAATCAACCCCGTCATAGTTTTTTTAGCGATGATTTTTACTGTTTGGGGTATTGATAGGGGGCGCTACTGATTAATTTTTCCACTTGGGTAGTTTAAAAACTCATAAGCAGTTCCTACAACAAATGGTTTAATAGTGGAACCCGTAGAACGGTTTCGATTGGTAGCACGATTAAAACCAAAAGGTTCTTTGATATTACGTCCACCAATTTGGGCGACATAACCACCGGTTTTGGTTATCAACAACACTAATGGCACTTTGGCTTTCATTGGAAATATTCTGGGTGATTGTCGTATAAATCTTTTAAGTAATCATTGAGTGATTTATCTAAATGTGTATGAATTTGCATAGGTGTTTTTCAATGTCATAGCCAAGGGCTTTGATTTCTTCTAAGGTCGAGGAAATGTAAGCATCGTATTGCAAACTGTTTTTGATAGTTTTTCGTCTTTCCACCAATCTTGAGGTTGTAAATCTTGGTTGATTGGTTTCTTTGATTGCTTAGTCATAATCTTCTTGGCTAATAGCTTGAATATTTTTAGCAACTTCTAATACCGTATCCCGTCGGTTTTAACTGCTTCTGGGTCTTGATATAAGTCGTAGTCACTAGGGGCTTGCCCAATCCCCTGCTAAGGTAGCTAGTTGGGCGAGGTTAAGTTCATTTAATTCTTTGTTGTAATAAACTTTGCAATGGTTCCAACCCCATAAACACCTTGACCCATGTAAATTTTTGTTAACATATAACTCTAAAATTTCTTGCTTGCTATAATTTTTGGTATAACTGGTTAGCTAAGAAGAATTCTTTGATTTTTCGGTCAATGGTTTTTATCTTCATTTTCGGTTGAAAAAGACGGATAATTTAATTAACTGTTGTTCAATAGACGAACCCCGCAGGCTTTACCTTGACCAATTAAGGCCTTACCGTATGACGCCACGGCGTTGATAACCCCTTTGGGGGAGAAACCAAGGTTTTGGTAGAAATCTTGGTCTTCGACCGCGAGTAATAATTTAACATATTGCTCAGGTAGTTGGTCATAGGTGACATAAATCCGTCTGTTTTTGGCACTGGACCAAATGAGGTTATTGTCTTTATCGTAGATATTAGTGGATGGGTCAGAACTAAGGGACTTCTTTTAGTTACAGTTGGGGTGTCGGCAAGTACGTTTTGCACATAAACCGCACCGCTGCAACACCAACACCAGAGATTAACCGAAGGTTAACCCCGTGTTGATTAGGGTAACGGACCCATTTTCGTTTTGGTTTTTGAGTTGATTGCGTATTATGAGGCAATGTACTCACTCCTTTGTTTGATAGTGTGACTCTTACTTGACCATGTTAACCATTGACTTTCGGTATAGTTCACATAGGTGTCAAAGTCGATATGTTTGAGTAATTCTTTTGGAATGTTACCGCAGTCATCATTGTTTAAGTAAATTAATTGGTCTTTTTCAATTCCGTTAATAGATTGTTCAATAGATAACCCCTTTGTTTGGCTTTTTAACTTTGTATAATCCAACGGCAGCTTTTTAAAATGTTAGCGGCTAATCCGGATTCATCTTTTGAGTTAGCGTTTCGAGCGATGAATTTGGTTTTAAATACATTTTGATTAAATAACGGGTCCGTTAGGATGCTATCTTTAACGTAATAACCTCGGTTAACACTGGATGGGTAAGACCATTGTCCTGCGTTTTGAATTTGAGGGTATTGCTCATCGGCCGTGATTTGTTGGAATACATACACGTTCTTTCTTAGTATCAGAAATAAAGGGATGACTTAAACGTATCATTAAATCGCGTAAATCTTTAATGTGTGTTTTTCTTTTTGAATTTAGAACCTTCTTCGTATGGTGTTTCGTTGAGGAAGGCTTGACATAGTGGCTCAATGAATTTCCTTACTCATCATGTTTAAAATGCCACTTCAAGCGGTGTGGGGTTGTTTTCGGTTTCGGTCATGTAACGTGTGAGCATACGGTCAATAATCATTGGTTTCGAACAAGCACCCTCTAGGTTAGGACCTTCTGCGTAACGAATGGTTGAACCGGATACCCTGACTGATTTCGTCCCTCGAACATTTCAATCCGGTTGTTAGAGTCTTTTTGAAACAAAGTGTTTGAGACTTTCAACTCGGATTTTTAATTGATACAATTCGTTCCAACCTTTTACAATGTTTGCAAGGTCTTTCTTGGTGATGTTGTAAGCGAAAATACCGTCTGTGTTGATTGAACATGGAATTCCACAACCTTTATCATAAGGGCTCTTAGTATTGGCAATTTCAAAGGCTAATGCCAAAATAATCAATTGACCACACATGCGAGCACGGATGATGCGGTTGTTCATACGAATGTTGTTTGGTAATTTATCATCGGCTTTACCAGAAGCACCATTGATTAGCAATTTTTAAGGCTAATTGCAAGAGGTTGATATTATAATCATTATCCGTCCAAAGAGCGGGGTCTTCTGGGAGTTGGTTCTTTAATTTCACCCGTTTATCTTTTTGAGCGGCATAGCGGTCAATGGTTTGTCCGCGTTTTAAGAACATTTTTGAATAAAAATGATAAGGGTAGGGTAGTAGGACTCAATATCAATGTGTACCGCGTTGGTAACATCAGTGGTTACTTGGAATTTGGAAGCTTCTTTTAAGTTTTTATAAGCTTTGTACTTACCACCACCTTCAGCCTTTGTTCCGAAGCTAATGTAGGTGGTGTCGAGTCGGTTAGGTTTTGTCTCATCGTATGGTAGAATATTGGATTGGATTGCATATTCAATTTTGAAAAAAAGTCAGGATTTGATTCTAAAATTTTGTTGACTTTTTTTCTTTTTTTGTTTTGCAATTTCTTTTGATTATTTAATTCTAACTCTTTTTGAGCACTGGCATATTGAGTGATGACTTGTTCTTTCACATCATCGCTTAATCCCAACCATGCGAATTCCATTTTTTAGTGTATACTTGGTAAATCAAATGTTTTTGAGTTTGACATTTAATTTATTTTTGTTGTGTAGTTCCACTGAAAAGTCTTGAATGGTCCATTGTGGTTTTTCTTGTAATTTTTGGTTATTTTTGCATCTGAAAACAAGATTAACCAATGCTCCTTACTAAATTGAGGCTTAGTAAGGGTTAAATAATGGATGTATAATTTTACATGTTTTTTTCTAGCGGGGTTTGTTCAATCGTGTTGATTTCTAAAGTGTTTGTGAAATCTTCTAAATGGTTTAATAACTCTTTGGTTTTGATTTCTTTAAAGTCTAACTGTTCAATTTGGGTTAATGTGTTTCCAATTTGTTTCGACTTTTTCTTTAATGCGGTTTAAGCCTTCGTTGAACTTGGTTACTTCTTCTACGTGCTCTAAATAAGCTTTTAAATCAATTTCAGACCCGTGGGCGCCACTAATGGTCATGCGGTTTTGAACCGGCACGTTATTTGGCATGAGTTGGTCGGCACCTTTGATTAGGTTAATGTTGTGCTTTTTTAGTTAATGCTTCACGTTTTTTTGATGAGTCGATTAACGTGATAGTTGTCTTGCACGTTAGGCTTGGTTCGACGATATTTTTGGGTATTTTTCATTTCGAAATGACGCGTAATAATCATAGACATGTTCGTGTAAAATCTTTTTGGGTATTTGTATTTAATAAATTCTAAAAGGTCTACCATAGCGGTTTCGCGGTTGATAAGTAATCGGTTATTTTTCAAACAAGGGTTTGAATGGTTCCATTGATACAATTTATCAGTTAAAAACTTATCTAATGCGTATTGAGTAATTCTTCGTGTTCGTATAAATTAATTTCGCTTAAACGAATAGTTGGGTAATCTTCTTTGAATTCATCTTTTTAGAATTTTGTTAATTTCTTCAATATGAGTCGTTACGAACATTAAGTTGGTCTAAAGTCTTCTAATGAATAGTTAATCCCTTTTACTTTTTTTGAAACGATTGATTAAGTCATTGAAATCATCAGCAGAGTCATAAAGGCGACTCCATTTTTAAAGTTTGATGGTTCCAACGATAAATTGGGTTTGGAACAATTTTTCCCTAAATCCTCATCAAAGTAAGTTGTGTAACGCAATATCAGTGGGTGTTCCACTTCGATTGGGCTCGAATATTTTCTGGTAAGGTATTGAGATAAGACGTTAGTAATTGGTTAAATTGGTCTAAGTCTTTGGCGATGATTTGCCCATTGTTGTCAGTGAAGTTTCTTAAACTAGCGTAGCCATAACTCATAGGGTAGGCAAAAACTTGCTACCGCGTCATCAATGAGTTTGAATTCATCGTTTGGTGAAATGGCAAATGACGCAAAAATTCGGTAGGGTCGTATCACGTTTGATTTTATCGTTGTATTGTAGAATATCTTGGAACTCATCAAGTAATTGCTTACCGACTTCAAACTGAGTTTGGTTTTTCGGGTTCACTAAACAAGTTAATGGTCAAGAAAATATCCGATACGTTATAAACTAATAATTCTACAACGTCTTCAAAGGTGTGCATGATGGATTCGTGCTCACCCTAGTTTTTCGATGTTTTAATCTTATACCCCATTTGCAAACCTTGGCGTTTTAAAGAGGTATATTTTTGCTTAACGTTTAATAATCGAATATCAATATGCTTTTTGATGTTTTCGGAATTCCCAATAATTGAGGTTTTTATGTCGGTTTGGGATTTCTTTGACGATTTCGAAAAATGATTTGTCTTCACTTTCGATTAATTTATTTGAAAATTTACGAGTAGAAAAGGTATCCGCCCCGTCGGCTTGCGCTGTATAAGGTTGTGCGTTACCATATTTAGCAACCATTGTTTGTTGGGCTAACCATGCTAAAAATGGCGCTATCATAGGACATACCGTTAAAACTGGAAACAGTAACCTTTAGGGTAAAACAAGTTGTCATAGACTTGTTGCATTATTTCAGTTTCATCAGGTTCTTCGTATTCATCGTATTGTGTTGTGAAAATAATGATGTTTTCTGGTGTAATCCCATATTTTTCACAGTCATATTGGTTTTCTTTATAGACAGCGTGACGAATAATTTCGATTTGTTCATCAGTTAACCGAATTTTTAGGAAGTGGGGCGCCATTAATAGGGCTATTTACTTCATGATAGGTGTGGATTGCGATGTAAATTTTCTTTTTTTCGCAGGATAAATAACGGCGTTAGTCGTTAAATTTTTGAAGGACCTCTAAGTCATAAACGAGGTCCTCTTGTTCAAATTTATAAAGCATCTATGGCGTCCCGTCCTTTCTTAAAATTGTTTTTGAGCATTGCTTTTTCAACTTGAGTTTTAATGGTATTAGTTGGTTCGATTGGGAGGTAAACTTGTTGCTTACCGTCATATTCGAGATAATTCGGGTAGTTCTGGCAAGGTATTAAACAAACTGTAAAAACCGCTGAGTTTTTCTAAAGAAACTTGGCCATGCCCCTGTGTCTCGAAGTTCGCTTGGACGTTCGAATGAGTCGTCATAAATTTCCCAGTCAAAACCAAAGGCTTCTGGTTCTGAAATTGATTTTCGGTTTCTTGCGTCTTTTAGTTTTAAACATGACGCGGTGTAAACCGTCCTCGTCGAAGATTTTGTCAATACGCCAACGAAACTACTGAGTCGTTTGAGCGAATTTGCATTGTAAATCTTATGGGTTCAAACGACGATACCATTGTAAATATAACTTATGGAACATTTCGTCATGCACAAGGGCGTCAATATCATTTTAATTGTAAACTTGGTTTAATCATTTCGTCGAACCAAATACGAATATTGGCGTCAGCGGCTACGAATTCTTGTCGCCATTTCTTGGCTTCTTCTGGTAACAAATCAACGTCGGATTTGACCCCAAGGTTCATTTTTGAAATCAGCCCAACGCACTTGTGGGACGAGTTCTTTGAAACTTTTTAATCATTTCATTAACGAGGTATTTCAAAGTTTCTTGGGTCCGATAATCGTTGGGTGATATTGTTTGAATAAAATTGTGGTCGTAAAGGTTCAATCGGACTTGGTAATTTAAAGGCCAAAGTTCGACGAGCCGGACCTGTTTCAATATCAGTTGATTGAATAAGTTGCGTACCGTCAATATACATTTTGCGGTGGATTACCAATAATCAAACTCTTTTTATGTTTTTGCGGAATTTTACTTTGACCGTCGGCAAGGGCATCGTAAATTGGTGTCCCATAAGACTCGTCAAGTGGTGGAACTCCGGTGTTACATTCTTTAGCAGATAACCGCGCAATCATAAGCGTAGTTATCAATTGGGAAAAGGTGTGTTAAGGGCGGTAAATAGAATTTCAGCTACACGTTGAGGTCCATATAACCCTCGATAAATAGTTGCTAAGGTTGATTTACCAGACCCTGATTCACCTTGAATGTCAAAGTGAACTCCTGAGTTATGACCTGCAAACAAGCCAGTGATAGACCAAATAATAAGTAACGACGAATGTCTGGGTTATTATTGGAATAGACTTGGATAAATTGTCTCACGTTCCAGTTTCCACCACTGATGGTGTCATTTGGAAAAATCGATTAATGGGGCATTTGGGTCATAATCAATTTTAATCACATGTCGGTTTGTGAACCGTTGGTTCTTTACGATTGGTGAATTGAGGGCAAGAGCTCCCATGGTGGTGATATCTAAGACCCCGTTTGAAAGACGATGTAACGTGAGCCACTGTAAGGTTCGATATAATTACCTTTATGGTTGGCTTTTGCTGCCCATGTAATCATGACGGTCTTAATTTGCATTGGTGTGATAGCCGGTTTTTATTTGGACCATCATGGCAATGAGGGCTATCCTCGTCATGGGTCCATAGACCTGTCAAAGGATTGAATACGGCTAAGTTATCTAAATCGCTATCTGCTTCGGCAAAAGCCCAAACTCAAAGTGTTGTTCAATAATTTGTGCAACGTCAATGGGTTCGAGTTCTGTATCTGGTTTAAAAGTTGTTCGGTAATAAACGAACTAACAATTGAGATAAACTTTTAATGCGTGGGAGTTTTCTTGCACTTGGGCAATGATTGGTGAGTAAGTGCTAAGAGATTTAATATCGCTTCGCATTTCAGGGGTTGTTTTAAATCAGCAATGGCTAATTTATATTCAACTTGAATACTCTTTAGTTCTTCATCGTCGTCTGCAATCCCTGATAAAAGGGTTTGGACATGAATTTCATTAATTAATTTACTTAATTGGGCTTCGGCAACTGACTCTAAGAAATCACGTCTCGCATCTTCATCAGTTGCAATCACGCCACGTTCAGCAGATTGTAAGAATTGCTCAATGGCAGGTTCAATTTGTTCTTTTCGAAATTCTCTCGCCACTGGGTCGAAATCTTCTTGGGTTTGAGGAGCTTTTTCTTCTTGGAAATAATCCTCTGTCAAGGGGTATTTGGGGGCTTCGACGTTGAAGACACTTATGTTGTAGGCATCGTCATCTAAGTATTCCACCGATGGGAATGGTAAATTAATGTTTTTGGTTTTTAATGACTTCATTGGTTTATACCCCAATTAAATCAATGATTTTATTAATGACTCGTTTATAAGTCTTTTTATCCAAAAAGGGCGTTAACTTCGATTACGAGGTAAAAGGTATTGTTGGTTCTAAAATCTTTATCTGGATAAAAAAAGCGAATTTGACGTTGTTGTCTTGCAATAAGAAGCGTCCGATTTTATCCATTAAGGGTTGATATTGGTTTGGTTCTGGGAATTTGTAGGTAATGGCTACAAAGCTTCGAACGATACCACCATTTCTCTTTAATTTCGAACTGGTTTGGAAGGGTGTAGTGGTTTCACTATTGTCCCAAACCCAGAAGCTACCAAGGGTTTCGCTTGATATTCTTGGTGGCTAATATATTGTTTATGTTGGGTGTAGAAAGTCAACAACGGATTGATTAACTTTCTCATAATCTTTAGTGGTTTGGTTAACCGTGTAGATGGTATTTTTGAACGGCGTCTACCGTTGTTTTTGTCCATACGGTGCTACCCCTTTCTTTAGAATTTAGTCAGTCACTCTCTAGTTTAACTGTTTTGTCTCCCAGAAACAAGAGAACTAGACTTTAATTTTGGTTAGAGTTTTATGAGTGTGGTTAACCTTGGTGGTTAATTGATGTTTAGGCTTTTTCCAAGGTCTAAACCAACCCATGTTAGGTTTACCCCTGGTACACCTAGGTGCGACGCCACCGGCGATGCACCCTCACGCTACGATAGTGTTTTATTGACGATTTTTAGTGGGTTTTAAGAGTTTTTGAATGAGATGCAATATTAGGACTAAGGTTTCGATTAGAATGCCTTAAACCCCTTTTATTTTTCAGTTTTAGAACGGGGTGGTTAAAAACGTAGTTATAATAATGATTTTTAGTATTTTTATATTTTATTCACAAAAAGGTTTAACCTGTAAAGTAACGGGTTGGGTGGTTTCTTGTGTTTAATTTTTGTAAAAGTGACAATTAAAAAAATAGGGGCGTTGGGACCACTTTTTGGAAAAATTATTATTTAACTTAGGGTGAAATTCATTTTTTCTTAAAAAGAAAAGAGCTTACAGTCTAAAAATAAAAGACAAGTTTAAAATTAAGAGTTTCACAAATGGTTTTTATATAATATTAACATTTATTTTAAGAATTAAAATAATTAATAAATATTAATAATATAAGGTTTTATAATAATTAATAATATTAAATATATAATTATATTAACTAATGTAAAGGTTTACATTATTAATAGAAATGTAAAAAAAGTAAAAATGTCTTATAGATAATATTTTTCCAAGTGGTCCAAATTTTTAATTATTAAAAATGGAATATTATAATATAGAGGATGTAATCCCTTACATTAAAAAGTCCATTAGGGACCATTAGAAAATAGAGGTTTGGTGGTAATGGGAGTTTTTCCTTTGTATGACAACGAAAATCGCTATTTTTAGTGTTGGTCCCAAAATGGGTCATTTGGGACCACGTTGGACCAAAAGGGGGTGTTTGGGACCACCTTATATTAATTTCACATATTCATTCTAATAAAACTTTCACAAGTTAGGAAATAAGGATAAACTTGTCTGAGCAAAAATAATGCTAGAACGATTCTAAAAATGGACCCAAAACGGGGGTTTTGGACCCAAGTGGACCCGCGGAGGTGAAATTCGGACCCTTTGTAAAGCTTGATATTACAGGGTTTTTAGGACCCCCTAATTTTTAAGTGGTCCGTCTTGGTCCCGATTAATTTTTAATCAAAAATTTATGGTTTGTATAATCTTGCAATTGATGGTAAAGTCTGTAAAAAGCTTTTATTCAAATAGGTTTTTGCCCTTGTTGTAAAATAGCGCCACCCATTGGGGTGACGTTTACTAATTATTGGATTAACGTACCACGTAGAGTACGCCACGAGGTGTTTTGATTAATTCGTCTGCTTTTGGTGAATGGGCGTTCTACTAAATAGTTAACAATAGCTTTGGCTGTCACGTCGTAGGCTTGGACCTTAGCGCGTGTGCGACCGGCGAATTCAGCCATGGCGAAACCACGATTTACTTCATCTACCATTTCATCGGTTGGTTCTGTGTAGTTGCGCAAGGCTTTTGTAAATGTGAGCGGCGGTGAGGTAATCTGTGTCAGTTAAGACGTAGTTGTCTAAGTTTTCTTTGACTTGATTAATAAACTCATTCGCCAAGTCGTAGCTTGTCACACCAAGGTTTTTCGATGAGGGTGGTTAACTACATCTAAATCCTCAACGTCTTTTTCAAAGCCCAACATGGTCTTAACGACTTCCATGGTGTATTCACTACGTGTTAAGGCACGCAACACGTCTTTTTGTTCTTCGCTTAGTACTGGTTTTTGGCTTGAAGGCAAAACCCTCGCTGAAGATGTCAAACGCTGGCACTTCTGGTTGGGTTTCAGATGCTTCGTCATCGGATTCTTCCGTGTAGTCGTCGCTTCTTCTTCGTCATCATAGTAACCGTCGCCACCTGTTGATGCGCGTTGTACGTAAGAGTAAGTGTTGGTGTCTTCGTCGAACAAGAGTACCCAGTTCTTGAAGTTTTCAGGCAACACGTCACGAGTACGAGCGAATGATTCTGCGAAGGCTTGTACACTTGGGAATTCGAATGTGCGACCGCTTGCGTCTTCGATGGTTACGACACCCGTTTTCTTCGTTGACGTGTAAGGTTACGATACCTGCTTCGTTGTTAAAGTTGAATAATACTGTTTTTCATGTTTGGTTAACTCCTTTAAATTTTTGAATGTATAGTCTTTTTGTTTTTTTGTTAAATTGGTCTAGCCAGTAGCAATATTCAGGTCCTTCTAAGATATTACCAATGACAATTTCTAAGGTGTTGCTGTTGAGTGATGCGTAATCAGTTGGTGACTGATAGGCAGGGAGAATGTAGTGGGAGTGAACGCGGGCTACGGGTTCTTTCTTAACTAATTTGTGCCAATAATGGTCTGGAACAACGGTTTGATGTGGTGTGTTGTACTGCGGCGGAACAACTAAGACATACTCACCTGAATAAGGTAGAGTGGGTAGGCCTTTATAAAAAGCGTCATAGTGTTCTTTGGTGACGATTGTAACCTGTGCTTCGGTTCTAAGTGCTTTGTAAATATGAACAAAGTATTGATGAATAACCTCTAATTCTTTACCAAATTTCTCTAGCAAATCCAAAGGTTTATCTGTTTCTTTGTCTACAATCACTTTGTCTCGAAAAAGCCCAGTGAGGGTTTATCATATCACGTTGAGGTAAACTTTTTACAAAGTCCTCGAAAGTTCCTGTCATTTAACATACTTTCGTTACTGAAAACTTATAAAAAGTTAAAAACTTTTTATGTTTCATTCCTATTTCAATGAGTATGCTTTCATATTAAATAAATTTAATTACTACTTACAAGTTCTTGTACTCTCCATAGGCGTAAATTCCCGATTAACGTTCGGTACATATTTATCATAATTTAAATGTGTTAATTTATAGATTGTTGTTTTTAATACACTTTCTCCGTATGCTTTTTAAATTTAAACTCGCTTGAAAATCTCTGTCTATGATGTTTCCACAATGACATTGATAGGTTCTATCTGATAATTTCAAATCGCGTTTAATGTGTCCACAAGAACTACACAATTTAGAACTTGGAAAAATCTATCAGCTATAATGACTGAAATGTTATTCCGTGCGGATTTGTATTCAATTTGTCGTTTAAATTCGTAAAAAAACCTTGTTCTTGTATAGCTTTTGGATAAATGTTTATTTTTCATCATACCACTTACATTTAAATCTTCCATACAAATAAAACTTGGTTTTCGTTTTATGATATCAGATGTGGTTTGATGTAGGTGATTACGACGAATGTTTGTTAATCGTTTAAATATTTTTAAAAAGTTCTTTCCTTCTTTTTATAATGTTACGTGTTTTACAGTAACGTACTCCTTTCTTGTTTTTCTCATATTGTCTCGATATGGAACGTTGCAATCTACGTTTTTCTTTTTCTATTTTCTTTACTTTTTTTGTGTTTTATTAATGTTTTGATAAACATTTCCGTCGGAACAAATAGCTAAATCTTTTTATTCCTAAATCAATTCCAATCCCTTCTCCTAATGGAAGATTTTTTTGCCCTTGGGAATTTCAATCCCAACTGAAACGTACCAATACGACCCGTCATAAGTAAAACGGGGGTTTAAATACTTACAATTAGTCGGCACTTGGTCTTTTTCACAAAGTTTAATCCAGTTCAATTTTTCGTTTGTTTCGTTTTTGACTCATTGAAATTTTTTTCAACTCTACATGAGTGCTTGTGAATTGAATTTTGACATTATCTTGATAAAAAGATGGTCGTGAACGTTTTTTTAGTTTTTAAACGAGGATATTTAGATTGTCCTTTAATAAATCGTTTTGTAATTATTACAGGCATCTTTAATGGCTTGTTTTTGTCACATCGCTACTTATGTTATTTAACCATTGATAGGCTTTGTTGTTTCTTTAATTTTTGTAAATTCTTTTTCGTAATTTATTATCCGATAAGAATTTATTCCCTTACTCATAATTTTCGCGTTGCTTTATAATAGCCCAATTATAAGCAAATCGAGCACAATCTGCATTTTGGAATAATTTGGTGACTTGTTTATTATTCGGTTTTAGTCTTATTTTTATCGACTTTATCATTTTCATTGTCACCTTCAATCAATGCTTTGATTAATTTTTGGTTTTATTAACACGTTTACTTTGTGATTTATAACTAAATGTCCTAATCATTTGAACCAAATCCTCAACAAGTTCCTCTTGTTCTGTTTTCAGTATTATCAATGATTTCAATATCACAGTGATGTAAACTTGCAACGTATTCAATTAACTCAAATCCAAATCGCGTTAATCTATCTTTGTGCATAACAACGACTTTTTCAACTTGATTTTGAGAAATACGTTTAATTAAATCTTGTAAACCTTTTCTCTTATAATTAATTTCCCGAGCCGATATCAGAAATAATTTCGTAAGGTTTACCTTGCGCGTTTAGAGTATAATTTCATGTTCTCAATTTGTCTTTTCCAAATCTTCTTTTTGTTTATTACTCGAAACCCTGCAATAACCAATGACTATTTTTGTCAATATTAGGGTTTTATATTCAAAACTTGATTGAGTTGTTCGCGAGAATAATAACGATATCCGTTACTAGATGTGTGGTGCGGGTGAAGTTTACCGTTTGTATCCCAGTTTCTAAGTGTTTGTGCGGTTACTCTAAAATTTTTGAAAATTCTCTGATAGAATAGTATTTTGTCACAATTATCATCAATCCTTATGTTATTTATACTTTATTTTTATCACACAAAGACATAAAAGTTAATAATTGTTTATAAGTTTTTAATTTACGTTAAGTATACTTCCTTTCCCCAGTTGTCAAACCACTGCTGAGATTGCTCTCATACACATTGTAGACCACCGGTTTATTTTTCATTACGTTAGACACCAACAACGCAACGGCATCGGCGTTGCGTACATTCTCAAGCATCGCTTGCGGTTCTGACTCAGACGCTTCTGCGCATTTGGTAGATAAGCCCGGGTTTTCATCTTCAATGGTTTGAAGTTCAGGGTGAGACATTTAACATATCAGGTAATGTTACATCGCCCATAGATTGCCCCAAGAAATCAATGGCTTCTACTGGTTGGTTGGACCAAATGACTACTTGACCCCCTTGGTCGTTATTACCTGCGTCGATTGCGATAATGGCTTCTGTGTGGTCGTAAACTGCTTGGTTGATTAGCTTACGGGTAGTGATGTTATCCACACAAGAAATCACAATCAGGGGTGGTATTGCTCATGAGAATTTGTGCTAACAAATCATCACTGTCTGTTAGGTATTCTTCGTGGGTGATAATCTCGGGGCATCAGGGCCATTGCATTTGTTGCCGAAGGGCTTCGACCCTTTTAAGGTCTAGGTGGTTTTTCGGTAAACTGTTGACGTTTTAAGTTTTTCAACTCTACTACGTCTGCGTCATATAAATGGATGGTACTACCTGAACCTGCTAATAATCGGGATAAAAAAAGTAGGCGAGGTAACCACCGGTGCCACCCGCCCCTATAATATGAATTGTAGGGTTAGGGTCACACTTAGGCAACGAAACTCGATAGATGGTTGTTCACTCGTTGTCACTTCACTTTCTGTTTGGTTTTGAGCCACTTCATCTTTGATAGTCTTCAAGGCTTGACCGAAGTAGTCATTGATGATGTTGACTTGATTGTTAATGTCCATAAACATTTCAACAATCCCTTTGTGGGCAATTCGAATGTTTTGGTAGGTATCTAAGAAGATGTTGATTAACATGTTTTGTAATTGGTCGGTTGCGATGTAGTAGGCTTTGGTATCACGGGTTTGACCGATACGGTTGATACGGTTTTGACTTTGAATAATGTCTTCAATGTCGTTGTTCAATTGATATTGAACAATTCGGTTAACTGAACGAGGTCTAGAAGACTTAATCATGGATTGCGGTACCACTACAACGTTTTTGTTTTAGTAAACATTTTATCAATGGTTTCTTGATAAGCCATTAGGGGTGGCTAATTCTGTTTTGGTAAAATGTTTTAACCCTAATGCTTTACTCAATTTAGCCATACCATTGGCGTCATTGACCACAATTAAGGTGGTTTCTAAGGCGTTGATATCAAGGATATCTTGTAAGGTTTTAATTTATCTGTTTCAGTCAATTCTGGGTTGTGAATAAAACGTGATTCTGATAATTTCTTTAAGAAATCAGTTGATAATTCAAGAATGTATTCACGGAATTTCTTGTTCTTGACCGCGCGTTCATTAATCATTTGATACAAACTTTCATCATTCAAACCGTCGTTGAGGTTAAGGATGGCGTTTTTGCAGTTTGGTTGCAAACTGAGCACTGTTGTATTTATTCGATTCATGAATGATGGTGTGAACCGTTGATAAAAATATCCAATTCATCAGGGGTTAAGTTGTTAGGTACGCGAATGACATCGGATTGCAACTGTTCTGGTTGTTCCCCAAAGAGTTCAAATGCAATGGTGGAACTTTCGGCTGTTGCAGCATTTTACCTACAATCTTGTAAAATAACTCAATGTTTGGCGCACTTGTCACCTCATCTTGGACTTGGAGTAACGTCTTACTAATAGGGTTATTGATATCGTAAGTATCGCTGTCAGAAGCAAAGACTTTGGTGTCGTAAATGTTTGATACATAATCTTCTTTCTTCTTAAGGTTTTGACTGGCGATTTTGATGTTGTTTTCTACAGTGTCCATGGTTAATTCCCGATGTAATAACTCGCGTGAATTTTTGGATGGTGTCACGTACCTTCGGTTTAAATCACTTAATACGGATTCAACTTCTCGTTCTCGGTCAGCTGGCGAGCCTTCTAATGGTTTAATGACTTGGGTTTCATTCATTAAAGCTAAATAGTGATACCATTGTCGTGGTTTTTAAGTTGGCTAGTGTACCAGACAAGATGAATTTCACACCGTTACCTTTTAATTCATGGAAATCAAGAATTTGAATAACTTGACCGGTTTATCTAAGACTTGTGAATTTCATCAAAGATGAGGTAGTAATCGTCAAGGGGTTTCATATAAGGTGTTAGCAATTCGTTGTTTTTACTCGCAAGGTGTTGGTTACGGAGAAACCAGACATGTAGATATGCCCAATGGCGTTTACCTTGTTGTGGCTTGTCTTATAGGTGTAGTGGAAATCATTGACTTTTTCTACATCATAAAACATCTTAAATGTTTCTAACCAAGAACTCTTTAATGAAAGGGTAGGGAGCGATGATGTAGGGTGTTTGGTAAGTTAATGGTGATGTTGTTTTCTGATAAATAGGCTTTGTATTCGGGTGTTAAGCTTTTGGATTCTAAGAGTAAGTTGTTTAATACCACAATACTTTTGAACCGTCATTAAGGTTTTTACCAGAACCCATGTCGGATAAGTTAAACATGGTGTTGCCTTTTTGTTTTTGCGAAGATACCAATCTGTTGTTGAATGTTAAACTGTTGAGTTTCGAAAGTTTGAAGCCTTTTTCTAACAATGCTCGAATTGAACTTTTGATAGGCTTTTTGATTTCTTAATTGTTTTAATATCACGATAGTTAACGAGTTCAATTTTCTTGTTAGCTTTTGTTTTAGCTAATTTCAACAAGGTGTCAATCATTTCTTCTTGTGTTTTTGTTTGTGCAAAGGCTTCACCAATACCTTTGTTTTGAATGAAGTCGATGATGGCTATGGCGTCTTTGTATTCGTTTGTGTTGTTTAAAACGGTGTTATAAAACGCTTTGAATTCACCAGATGCCCAATCGGCTTTTTGATAATATCAAAAGCATTAATTAATTTACACGTCCATTTTCGGAAAAGGCGATTTGTTTTTAAAACTATCGGCGTATTTTTCGAATAGCTTTTTCCATTTTTTTGATAAGAAACGTAATTTGTTAACGACTTTGCCAAAAGTTTTCTTCGCTTGCAAAACCATAGATAATATTTGTGGGTTTGCTTGCTTTCGCCACCGAGGCGGAATTGTTCCATGTCGTAATAAATATCTTCGTTACTCATGTGGTGGGCGCCACTAACTACACCGTTTTTACAAGTGAGGTTTTGATATAATTGACGCAAATAATATTGATTTGATAAACCACTTGGTGTGATTTGGTCTTGAATAAGCCCATATAAATGATGCTATCTTCTTTGATTAATTTTGAGTTGAAATATTTAACGTTAATGACAATGTGGTTTTGGATGATTTCACTGTTATAACGGCCAGAAGCCACTTCACCAATTTCGGCTAGGTCGCGACCGTTAAGTGATAAAATTTTTAACTTGTTATTTTTATCTTCACTAAGAAAGGTGACGCCGCGTTAGATTTACGCGTTTCAAATGTAACATGCATATTGAGCAAATGCTCCTTTCTGTTTTTATTTCTTTTGCTACTAGAGTAGTAAATTTGAATGTTATCACCTAGGTCTTTTGGTAATTCTCTTGAGATGCTATCATCTAATGTGATACTACTAATTTCCTTTGCAAGCTTGGATTGTAGTTTTGCACTTTAAAGGTAGGTTTTTAAGATTAAACCGTGATGTTCAGTGGTTTCTAAGTAAGATAATTCATGCGTTTTGCTGAATTGCAACATTTTGAGTTCGCCACTTTCGTTTTTAATGAGATAACGTTGACTTTCAATGGTGATGTCAGCAAAAGGATTGTTTCAGTTTAATACGGTTTCCTTGGTGAATTCGGTGTTGAATTTTTCTTGATACAAAGGTTTTTGCAAAATCCATTTTGTAATCAAAAAACTTCTTTATCGAAGTTTAAACTTAATTGGAATAAGTTATTTTTCGATTTTCTTGCGTAATTCGATTAGCTTTGGGTGTTTTCGACGTTCATTTTAAAATGTTGAATTCGTTGATGTTGAGTTCAAATTCTTGAACGTCTTTTTTGGATTTGTTGAATGATACTTAATTGGCGATTAAGATGAAAGTATAAATTTTCTTCTAGGGTGTTGAGTTTATCGTTTTCAGTCACGTAATCGTAGCTATCATAAGTATAGTCGTCTTCATCATAGTCTTCATCGTTAACTAAATCATCATGGAACTCAATGTTTTTGTTTTTTACATCATTGATAAATTCACATTGATAAAAGAAATCGTTGTCTAAGTGTTCCATGATTTTTTATTGAGGATGGTGTCAAAAAGTTCGAGGGTTAATTTTATAACTGTTGTTAGTTGCTTTGTAAATAGGTAGGGGGTTAACAAGGTTGATAGCGTCTGTTAACCAACCGGAGACCTTTTTAAACTATTGTTTCTTACGTCCATTGGTTAATTAAAACTCCTTTCTCTAAAATAAATTGAATTCGTTGAATTGGACTTTGGTAATTCGTTCAACGTTTTTCTGGTAAAAAGTTTTCGGTTTTGGTGAATTTTACGATGTGTTTTTATCGCGATGACTGAGGATTTTCGAAAATGGTTTCCGTTAGGTTTTTGATATAATTAGATGTTTTTGAGTTGTCTTCATTTTTGATAATTTGATGATTTTCGATAATTCATCTTCAGGCAATGGCGCATCTGAGTGTAGTTCATAAATTTTCAATAATACTTGGCAAGCATTGATTATCATCGGAAATGACGCGTAAGATTTGTTTTTCCGCCAATAATCAAGGTAATCAGATAAATGCTTACGCATTTGACGGTTGAAATTTTTCATCAGTCGTATCATCAAACTTTGTGGTGAATTCGAAATGATTTTGCAGCATACAGGATTGAGTCCGTTAAATCAATTGATTTACCGTAAGCAAGAATTACTTTAATAAATTCTGGGTGTTTATCAACTGGGAAATTAAAGGTTAACCACCCTTTATATCGATTGGTGTAGCCATATCTAGGGTTTGCTACTTTTTCTGAATAGTCAAATTGTTCTTCAGTGTCTTTGATGACTTTTTCAACATATTCGAGTAATTCTTCTTGGTTATTGAAATATTGATTTTTCATGTGGTTCTTTCATGGTTTCAATTACTTCTAAAAATGGTGAAATCAGGGACCTTGAAATTAACAGAGTTGGTGTTTTTGTTCTCTTGGAAAAAGTCCTCTTTGGTTCTTTTTGCTTTAGTTAAAAATGGATACCTCGAACCAGTGGAAGGAATTGATTATCTTTAATAACACCAAACCATTGGTGAGGTAAATAAACTTCTTCTTCGGGTTGGGTATTGTAAAATGATGCTTTGTCTACTTTTGTGCATTAGCATGGTGTAAGGTCCAATTTGGTAGGTTCGAGTCAAAATACAAGCTTCACTTGATTCAAAGTTTTTCAAGTGGTAGTTATATTTATTATTGGTAGATGGGATAAAATATAATGTCATTTTAGGTCCTTTCTAATCAAACATGATTTTGTAAAACTGATTGAGTTGTTTGTTTAACGTGAGTGGGTTGTATTCGTTCTCTTGAATTAAGACTACGACCCACCAAAGCAAATCGTCTATTAATAAGTTATCTGCTTTTGTTTTATTTTTGCGGTTAATGTTTTTATCTTTGTATTTTCTGAGTAAATCAGAGTAAGCAATTCTTACGATGTTCGGTATTTTTGACATAAGCGCCACCATGGTTGGTGTTGGCGTCGTTGTATAAGAACAAAGGTTTCGATTGGTTGCATAATACTTGCTTTTGTGGATTTTATTAGGTACAAAAATGCTCCCTAAACATAAATAGCCACTGTCATAAATGTGCCCGTAAGGAAAATGCTTTGTTGTTCATTGTTAAGTGATAAGATAAATCATCACGATAATAATGTTGTCCGTTACCACGGTTATTAATGGCAATGGTTATGTCTGGTATGGTAACGTTTTTGGTAGACATATTTGTGAGTAACGGGGTGTTTTAATCGCATTTTTACTTTTGTGCATGGGGATGACGATTTTTGTCTGAGATACTGAATTTTTGCAATTGAGTGTCTTTTAAATAGGTTGCAATTTCTTCGGGTAGTTGTTGTGCAATATTCATTACAAGAGCACGTCCTTTCCGAGAATGTTAATATGTTCTTTTTATTTGATGGTTTGTAAGTAATGTCTTGTAAATCAAGTGAAAACATTTCTTCTATTTTGAAACTATTAACGATTCGTTTTTGATTGTCTAAGATAACATTTTTCAATGACATCAAACATTTGATGGGGCTCACCAATGCTGTAAAAATGATTAGGTAACTCACATGTCAAACAGCGTTGATTGTGTTCTCTATTTTCCACACGAAGGTTAAGTCGATTGGTCCCTTGTTTAATTGAACAATAAATGGTGATGTCTTCGGATAATTTATACCTTGCGAATTCAAAGTCATTGTTTCCTTGTAAGGATAGGGCTTTGATGGTAAAACTCCCGTTATATTGGTGTTCACCGTCAAGGACAATTACTTTTTGGTTTTCGATTTTTCGCTTTCAAGGCTGATTTATTAACAGTGGTGTGACTAAACACAATGTGGTCATCTAATAATTTCAATAATGCCAATGCGTTGAAAAATTCATTTTCTTCAACCAATGATAATTGGTAATTATCAACACTTAAAAATTTGCTCCTGTTGTTGATAAACAAAATTTTGGTTTTTAAAAATCATGCAATTGACTTTTTCAAACACCGTTTCAGGTAGAGTATTTTTCGAATGACATGGTTTGATAAATATCAATTGCAATACTCATTATTTCTTGGTCCAACGGGTTACTTTTTACTTAATTTAGTTAAAAAGAGGTAAAAACCGTTGTACTTGTTCATTATCTTGAGAATTCTTTAAATTTGTCGTTTTTAGCTAGCTTGTCAATTTAGTTAATTCTTGTAAGGCTTTCGATAAGGTTCCTGCAATATCATAGCCTTCTTTTTGTTTCCACGAACCTCGATTGGGCTCTGTAAAAATCCATATTAGATACCTCTCTTTCCAAGGGTTGCAACCCTTAAGTCCAACCTAAACAGCACCCACCGGGTGCTTCACCCTGAATGCGGGACTATCTTTTTATTTTTGATTGTGAAACCGATATTGTTCTTTGAAATCTTCTAGGTTGAGGTTTTGGCGATTTCCCAATCTTTTGTTCTATCTAAAGTATGCCTTGCTAGTATCACCTCGAATTCTGGCATTTAACGCGTCTGTTAAATTTAAAAATCGCCCTAATTTAACTCGATTTTTAACGATATATTTGTGCGGTGAAGGTATCGGTGGGGTCGAAACTACTTGATGAGGAGCCTTTACCTGTAATAAATCGGTCGGTTGAAAACCTTGGGGTGGGTCTTTCGGTGAGTCCTGTACTTTGTTCCCTTGTAGTAGAGGATTTGCCTTAATTCCTTTACGCTTGATGTATTGCCTTATGGTTGGTGCTTTGATGTTAAGTTTTTCGGCAATATCTTTTACCGTCATGGTTTTAATGTGGGCTTCGATGTATTCTTTTTGAAATTGTGTCATCAATTTTCGCTCTCCCATTTTGATTCACTCCTTTTACTTTTATTATAAAGCTCGTATTGAAAAACAAAGGGAAAAACGTGGTATAATGGAGTTGTATTTTTATAAAGAAAGGAGACGGTTTTTGTTTGAAAACAAGGCGTTTGTTAGTCGTGATTTGTGGTATGCTGCATTTGCTTTTAGCGAGTGATACGTTACCATTGTGCGTACTACACACCGAGGAACACGCAGATGCGTATGTGACCCACTGAGTGCTTTGAGGATGGATGATGATGATTTAACTGGGACTTTTAAAGGCCTGGGTGGAGTTCCGCAGCAAAGGTGGTGAGGGTCCTTGGACCTGGTGGAAGGTTACCGAGGGCTATTACCGTGCTAAATACATCGTTTGAAGTATTGGTTGGTTTTGGTTTAAGTAACTCTGCGGCGGCAGGTGCGGGTTGGTAACATCGCAGTTGAAAGTGGGGTTCTTTCCACCCGGCGGTTATTGAGGCGTGCTTATGCGTCGTCACATACTCATTCAAAAGGTCTTTCCTGATATCACATGGCAACCTTTGAGCACCAACACCATTGCGCTTAAGATACAGCCCCAACGATGGTAACTTCAGGACTGGTGGCGGTTGTCCCAAGCATTCCAAACACCGTCTCGACGATTGCAGCGTCAAGATGAATTGTGAATGGTTTGGAAAATTGTGGAACCATTTGGGTACTTTTAGAAAATTCTGGTGTTTGGGAAAAGAAAAGGGGTATGATGTCAGTATGCGGCATCCGCGGCGATTTATAACGAAGTTGAATATATGTTCTTGGTTAAAAGTGGTGCGGGTGGAACGGTTCTGGTTATGCCGAGTTAGCTTCCAGTTGTTGAACAATGCCACATCTGCCGTGTTACTCACTTAACCTTCCCATTAAAACACCTAAATATTACTGAAGAAGCCACTGTTATTGGTACTGGTGGTACGGGAAATGGTATCATGATATTTCTGCGTGTCAAGTAGGTGGTGACCACCGTTAAGTATGCTCAATGTTTATGATATGTTTATGTGTCAGGTCGTGAGCATTATGATGCTAACCTCCTGCAAAAAGTAAAGATGGGAACAGATTACTTTTCCTCACCTGACCTCAAGTTAAAACTCAAAAGAAACGTGTAATGATAATGTCGTTGAAATTGCGAGTTTAGTAGGTTTCTGCATTATAGCCAGTTGAACCAAAAGGAGGTGTCTGCACCCTGGATAATCCAAAAGGTGTGAAACCGACCGTCGGTTTCTGTTTGGTCTGGTTTATAAAATGGCAGGTTATCGAGAGTACCCAGAAATGAGCGCGACTTGCACAATGTATGACGCCTATGGTGCCCAAGAGTACTAAGAGTTGGTACCAGAGTCTGCTAAAAGCGGGTGACGATTGTTCACGACCCGGTGGTACCCAGCTTCCTGCCCATACCGGTATTTTACAAGAAGACTGGCATGGTCCCATACCCCACCAGCAAGAGGGTGGTTGAAAGTAACGTTAACGCCGGGAACCCTGCGAGTGTCGACAGTAAGTCCGTATTTCTTGTTCGTCCCATAAGGAATAGAAAGGAAGTGGAACAAATTTTGGAAAACAATCTAACAAAAATTGTTGGTTTGGTTGCTTGGTGGGGTGTTGTCTTTGACGTGCAATCCTGTGGCTGCTTTTTGTGACAACAAAACCAGTGAATGTCAAGCCGTCTCAAATTCAAGAGTCTAGTTATCAAACAAGTTCAAGTCACAATTGTTGAGTCATCAAGTTCGATTTCTATTCAACTACTGATAATACAAGTTCAAGTTCTGAGTCGAAAGGCCAGTTCAAGCTCACGAGTTGAGTCTCAAGTATACCAGTCTAGAAGAAGATTTTACTGGTCACAAGGCAGTAAGGTGGACCACCCAAGCGTGTGCCTTGTAGTGCTTTTAGATGAGCTGCTATACAAAGATTTAGAACGTAATATGAAAAACATTAAGAATTTAATGACCAATGTTTATGCTTACTTAAGTAGTGACCAAACTGGATGGCGATTTTGGAATGGTAAAACCCTAAGAAAGTAACGTCTGAGGAAGACAACATTTTAATAATGATATGTACAACCACTTTTATTCCAAATTAACGTTGAAAGCTGAAGAGTTTCATCAAAAACCGTTACGGCCACAATGTAATGACGGTAGTGACTACGGTGGTGGTTTGCAAGCAAATGGCCTCAACTCGGTGAAAAGTATAATCCGGTTTCGTGCTGGATATTAAAGACGTAACGGACCACATGCTTTTAGCTAAAGGTTCTGAATTAGTTGGCGGGCAAGAAATTAAAGGGTAAAGCTATTCCACCAACTGAATATGTCAAACGCGTTCGTGTCAATGTGATGTCTGATGGGACATGACTCGCCCCAGAAGGTGCCAATACGCCGAACCTTAATGAAATTGGGGGTTTTCTAATGAGGATAGTAAAAATAAAGATGGATGGGCGGAAACGCCGTCCCGTTAAATATAAAAACGTTATATCACGTTAGGTCAAACCATTCGTAAACAAGACGCCACCATTTTGATATCAAGTGAGCGGGCTCAAGGATGTTTGACTGGTAACGTTTGTTGAGAGCGGTTTGGGCAATTAAAGTTCAATTTTGTTTATTGGCTCGGCCTTTTTAGCTTGTCTGATTGTTATTTTAATTTAATGTTTATGACCCACGCTACTTTACAAAAAGCAAACATTAATTTCATCTTTAGTGAAGGTTGCCATTTATTTTAAGTTTCTTTAGTCAGGCTCATCATTTACCCTGACTGTTACCGCTTGTGGCATTTATTTTATCTAAATGGCGCAAACGTCAAGATGGTTTTATGATGATAAAGACGCATCAGGTTCAAAGGTGACGCCGCGAATACTTTAAAAGACTTTGTCGGTGATTATGTGTCTTTCTCAGACCGAGGGGCCTGCAGAAGATAAATCAGCTGACATTAGTGGTATGGCAAGTCATGCTTTCTGAGTAACGCTATATTACTAAAAAATCATTCCAAAAATTAAGGTTGATTTAACAAACCAGGTTTTCTACTTTTTAAGCTATGCCGTTCATGAACGGATGATAAGGTGAATATTGTTTGAGAAGAACAATCGTTGTTTGATACAGAAGATGCTTATTTCCAATACGACCAAAGGATGAGGATGAGCGTTATCAAAATTTACACGACCAAGTTTTATATTTCAAGAAGCGTATCAACAACATTACATTAATGATAACTTCTATATTCTCATCATGAAACCGAACGTCCAACCGGTGTTTACTTTGTTGATACAATTCGCTAAGGAACGCCATGGTTGTCGCCATGACGCGCGGTAACAAGGGTCAAAATATATTATTCCTTATATTACTGCTTAACTCGTCAAGCTGTGGAAACCGAACATTGTGGTAAACGACCCTAAAGGTGAGTTATTCTTATGTTTTATAAAACTTATAAGACAGTGGTTTTCACCAGTGGTATTTAACTTATTGGACTCAATAGTTCATAGACCAATAACCCATTAGCACCTGCTATTTCTTTGTGAAGCGCGTAGCGATTTGGTCAGAACCTCGTGTGGCAGTTACAACCTTAGCTAACACCTTCTTCCCAATTCCGGAAACAGAGCGGTAGATGACCATTCTGACCAAAGCGGAGCAACAATTCTTTTCAGCTTTGGTGTTCGTTTTAATCGACGTGTATTACGAAGAAGAACAAGATTACTTGCGTAACACACGCAATCATCGTTATGATATGGCGATTTCGATTCAACGTGATTTGATGAATTATGGAGTAACGTAACACTCTCTAACGTTTATCAGATGGTTTCCATTTTACAATTAGAGCTTTTGGCTCCAGATGAGCGCCTGACGATATGTAGATGTATTCTAACAACAAGCGGAAAATTGAGTGACGAATGTCAATATTACCATTGGGTTCATATCCGCCAATTGTTCGTGTCCTTGGTAACTTGGAAGCTCCGGTGGCTGAGTCTGGAAAAATGGGCAGGTCTACTATTATGGTTTGACTTGACGGAAATGGCGTTCTTTACGAAGGTCCAGTTCTCAAGCTTTTGAATGTGTATCCTAGACGTAGTTTTGATATTGTGTCCATGTCCTCCTGTAAGACGACTTGAGTTAAATTAAAAACGAAGAATGGGTGGAAGACCGTGTTACATTGCCGGTTGATTTCGAGTTATATCGTGACCCAGAATTAAGGTACCTTTATGAGGGTGATGATTATCGCCACTGACTCAAAAGGATATCACTCTTGTCATGGATTGAAATGCGATTAAAGGCTTAATTGAAGACAGTCCAGTTAAATTAATATTCGACCTCGTGGTGAACGAACTAGCTTTGTCAGAAAACTTTATACGCTAAATTATTGAAGTTGTTATGCGAAACGCCAGATGGTCGAGAGGACCAACGATAAAAATTTAGGTGAATTTCACAAAAGACGGTTTGTTAATTCCGGGGCAGTTAGTGATGGAACGTTTGTTGATGAAAGACCGACTGCGATTGCACAACTGACTGGTAAACGTGTAAGTGTTTGAACTGACCGAAGTGGCTTATATTGAAAAACCACTGGTATTGCACTTATTATCCCAATTCTCTAAGACTAATTTAAGCAGATGCCATTGATGTTCATTCATGCCTTTATTACAAGCCCAGAAAATGCTTATTTATTCACAATGGAAACCATTGTTAAGACTAAATATATTTAGATGAGTTGGGTAACTTGGTTTATAATGGTTCGGGTATTCAAGATTTCGCAACTAAATTGTCAATTGGTTTGGCGTAGAGGGTCAGAACACGTTGATTTTCCAAACTTACAACAAATTTTGGATAAGTGGTATCAAACAGCTGATGTTCATTGCGCCTAACTCTGCTTCTTCTGTCATTGTTATCTTCTGATTTGGACATATTAGAAACGAATAAAACAGCGGTACCACTATGTTGCGAAACGCGGCCCGCGAGCAACACGGTTTCATCGGGTACAATGGTCGAGGATTCACTAAAGCCATACAACATCAAAGAAGAAAAGCCAGTTATTCCAGTAACTGTCTTCTTGGCATATTGAAACTATGAAATGGTTGTCTTTGGGGCTATTAAACGTAGTGATAATGATGGTTCTAACCGCCGTCAAAAACCCACCTTGAACACACAAGATACGTCCTTACCAATGGCTTACGCTTTGTATAAACATGGACTTCGAGCAGAAGAAATTCTCGATGTTAAATGGTCCTGGGAAAACGCAACCTTTAGAAGTCAAGGTAATTAATACCATTTAGTCCTTATCATTCAAGTGTCAAGTGGTGTATATATGCCTGAAGTAATTGAAGGTTATAAAGCTGATTTAATAGTGGATGACTACAATTTGATGAATATGTCCAATAACTCATAACGTATTTCAAGAGAATTAATGCGTCGTCAATCAAAATTAGATGAAGTGGATGGTTTGTTGATGCTATGATGAGGATTACTACCTGTTCCAGAAGATGCGGAATTATCAGACGATTATGATGATATGTTTCTTAATTTAGAAGAAGATGAACAAGCTCGTCATGAAGCAAATAATGCTGCCTTGAAAGGTATTAATGGCAATGGCTAATCGCTGAGAGGAACGTAAGAAAAGTCAGTCTGCTGAAATGAAATGTTAGAACAACATGGTATTTAATGAGATGTTAACGGTCGAGTGTACACGAAGCCTGGGATAGAGACACATAAAGATTTAGAGTTATCTCAAATCAAAGAAGAAGCTGATACAAACAATACGGTGTCTGGTAATAACCTGTTTTTATAATGAAATGGAACGGTCATTTTAAAACCTGTTAGAAAGTGCTGGCGATTTAACACCAAGCCGTTTGGACGATATGGTAGGCATTTAAAATTAAACGTCCCAGATGAAAATGAAATCTATTATAATGATAGATTGTATTTGAAACCAAGAAATTGCAACAAAACAGTTTGCTATTGTTCCAGACCATGGCCACACCTGATGAATTAAGTAAGTTGTTCCGAACAATTAGTTAGAGTTGCCAGGAACAATGCCCATGTTGTTAACTTTGATGTTTATATGAAATTCTAAGGCAGAAATGCCGGGACGATTATTAGGCGTTGATTGGTAAGTTAATAGTTTTGTTCAAAGCCCAATCATTTGAGAAATATAAGACTCACTCTTTATGGGTGAGTCTTATTTATTTTTTGAAAACCCTTTATTAAAGGCGTTTGTGACATAATAGATGTATGAATATGCTGTTTATAGGAAAGGGGTTCATTAAATTTGAAGTCAACAAATCATTATCCAAATTATTCAGGGTTAAGGCCAGCGGCTTCGTGTTATCGAGTGTTTTGACACAAAGCGCTTATGTGTTTTAGCATTGCGTTCAGTTCACCAGTTAAAACCGCCAGAGTCTAGCGCAAGGACCTGCACCACTGCAACCTCGGTGGCGCCACAACCTCCTAAAGAGGAAGAATATACGGAAATGCCAGTCGCTAATTTACCTTCAACGGAAAGTTCCGAAGACGATTGCACCAAACCAAAAGCTGTAAATAAAGGTGGAACCAGGTGTGAAGATGCATTGAAGGAAAGGTTCAAGCTGAAACGGCGATTGTTCCTGAAATAATCGGTATGACCCAATGAGCAAAGAAATAGTCGAAGATGAAGTGAACGTAAAGGATGAGGTTGTGCCTAGTGAGTCAGAAGTTGCGTCAAGTAGCGAGCAACGGGAGGTGGTGCCTCTGATGAATGGGTGGATGATATTCATTATCCATTTGCTTTGAAATGGAAAGTTCAGTGTTATGATGATTTTCGTTTGATGAGTCTGAAAGCAGGTCAGGTTCTAAATACGAAACCTTGTGTCTCGCGTGATGAGTCTTTAATCGAAGTTTCTAGTCCGATGAATTACTACCTAAAAGAAAGAAACCGCAGTTCCATAAACCAAAAGAAAGTCCGATTTTTCAAGTTTGGGAAGAAAGTTTATTTGAAGTTATTCAGATACCCAAGGATTGTAGATGTGTGTTGGCTTTAAAAATTGTGGACAACTGAAGATGGTGAGGTACAACCTAGATGCGATGGTTATTAGATGTCAACACGTTAGCTTACCCGCTGGGACCCAAGAGATTATCCCCAATTGGCTTTATTTGGGGCTTCGAGCGTAGGTTTTGTGGCTTTATTGGTTTTAAATTACATCGCAAGGATACGACGGCAGCGATGATGAATAGAAGCGCGATTATAGGCGAGATGTTTTGATTTCATTATCGTGCCGACAGTAGCTTGCGGGTGGTATTGAACCTTATTTTTGCGGGGGTATTATGCTTAGTTTAACCCCTCAATGGAAGATGTTTTTTTGTTCAATCCGTCATTGGCAAACTCAAAATGTTTATTTATCTAATTCATTCCGTTATTGTTACCAGTATACCGAAATTTTATTAGTAGCGGCTTTTTGATAATTAACGGTTTATCACCTGTTTTTAAAGGAAAGGTGTTTAATATTTGGAAACGTTTATTATTAATTTTGTCAGCTTGTATGGTGGTGTTTGGTTTTTCCTTAGTGGTTATGCTTGGCTTGATTATTTCAAGCAAAGCGAACGCTAAGGTGGTATCTCAATACGCTATTTCTCAAACAAATGCTAATCAGTTGTTCAAAATAAGAGTCGAACGCCAATTAACCAACCAAGCAGCAATAAAATCTTTGGGGGCGCGGTTTTTATCAAAATTCAAGTAATTACCTGCGATTATGTACCCAATGATGCGATTTTAAATATCAACTAAGGAAGAAGATGGGTAACGCCTGATGAACGACTGCCCGCCACGGTGCTTTAGCCATTCCGTCAGTGGGGACTCGACTGATCTATTTTCAATGGTACTTTCAGATGATTATTTGAAATATGTTAGGACTTTCAACAACGTCGGGACGTTTGGTAAAAGATAACTTCGCTTAGCAGGGCACAATAGTCAGTCAGGGACCTTGTTTGAATCCATTGAAACGTGTAGTTGTTGGCGATAAGGTTTACCTAAGTGACTTTGACCAATGTTTACACTTATAAAGCAACACGTAGTCAGTTAGTTGATGAAGGTGATATGCGGGTCATTAGTCCCAATCGTTCAAGTCGCGATAAGGCGAAATTAACTTTCGGTTACTTGCGACGATGATTTAACCAAACGTTTACCTGTAAACCCGCAGAATTGCTGACACCAATCACTGACGATGCGCCAAGTGACGTGCGTTGGGTCATTTGGTTTGAACCAATAGTTGCTGATTTTATATGGTTTGTGACATACCTATCTGAGAGGCGTTAAAACTAACTTTTAAAGTGAGTGACACTTTGAAAATTTTGAAAATAGCTTTAGTGCTTTCGGCAGTGCGTTCTTGTCGGTGGTGGCGGTGTTGCGTTAGCACAAGTAACTCAAGACCAGTTAACCCTCATGAACAAGCGCAATGAATTGCAACAACAACGCCATGCAACAACAAGTTATCCAAAACCTAACGGCAAGCGCCTCAACAAAACGCGACACCATGGCAACTTCCGGCTTTAACTAATCCGCAACAACCCTACGCGGTAATGCGTCAGGTAGGTAACAGACGTCTTAACGCGGGTCCTGAGGAAAGGCGACAAGTTATCTAAAGGAGAAACGTGAGTTGCAAGGTCCGTCAGGGAATGAGTCTCAACTAAGGAAGAAGGTAGAATTAAGGTGTTGCTAAAGATGCTGGTATTGAAGGTGAATATAAAGTAGATGATACGGTATTAACACTTAGTGATACGTCATCGTTTTCGCTAATCAAAATTAAATGGTTGTCATTTTGGCGATACCATTTGATAATTTTAGTAAGAATTGTTCAGGTGAAGCTGGGCAGGGACCAGCACCCACTTCAAATTAGTATAGTTGTTGACGGGGATGCCGTAATAACATAATTGAGGTGAAACCCCAGGTTTTGAATGTCACAAAAGAACGGAGTTTGTTGTCAGGTTGGGTCTGCATTACAAAGATGAGACACCATCATCGGTGATTTCGCTGCTGAATTTACGGATTGATTGAAGACAAAGGTTTTTGTTTCTAGTGTTGGTTGGTGGTGATGAAATTACGATGAAACTGATGAAGAAGTCGAAGAATAATTGAAAGAGCCACTAATGGGTTTTGACCTGTTGGTGGTTTTATTAAAAATAACCCCTGATAGCGTTAACTTATCAGGGTTTTTATTTACGTCTAGAAACGTTAGTTTGCGTGTTGTCTTTGAGTTAGGGTTTCATCGTAGTTAATACATTCCAAATCAAGGCCCAAATTAATGGGTAGGTACCTCAGTGTTGATATAGAGGTGATAAACTTCGCAAGGTCTTTGGTCTTTAAGTAGGTTGGCTCAAAGCCAACGTGTCTTTTAATGTTTTCTTAGCCTTGTCGTACTTAATTTGTTCATACTTGGCTATAAATCATTTTTTAAGAAGTCTTGGTTAGCACCTTTTCCAATCTATGGCATCTTTACCTTCTCTGCTTAGCATCTTCAATGAGTATTTTCACAATTGCGTCCATATATCGCATGTCAGCCCACAATTGGTCAACGTCTAAGTCTCTTCCTTTAAGCGAAAGTGGTGTCATCGTCACCTTCTTCACGTTGACAATTTATCATATAAATCAGCGTAAGCAGACGGGTCTGAACACGCACTGGCCTGCACTGGCCTTAACTCATGGTAAGCTTGTATTCAGTGCCAGATAATTTAAAGTACGTATAACTGTTCCTTGACTGTTATTATCATATAACTGGTGTCAAAATCTGTTGATGATTTAGCGATAGTGCTCAACGATTTTGAGTAAAAGCTGATTTAAATCACTTGGTCCACATGGCTGTTTAATCCACCTTGTAAGGTAAACTTCAATGTTTTGATTTTTATTTTTGCCACCAGATGTTTTTACTTGTATTTTGTAATGGAAGTTAAATCTTTTAAACCTTGGTTGCTTCAAAATTGTTTTGCGGCTAACCCAGATGGGCTGGGCTGGCTAGGGCGTTAACACTTGGCGTTAGTAGCTGAGGTGGCACCATCAATGAGTTTGCTTCAATTAAAACCTCCTGTTTGTTTATGATTAGTTTATTGTATCAGATTTTGATTAACTTGTCTATTCAATCAAAGAAACCCGAACTAAATGTCTGTAGCGAGTTGTTAGCGCTTACTAACTTTTCTTAATCAATAGTCGGAAGAACCATGGTGTAAACCCGACGCTTCTACCAGAAATTTTGGAAACCCAGGGTTATATC